>MTLD01002533.1_pt3 | contig 67714 bp, 56 predicted proteins | sample 1982471 | NCBI WGS metagenome assembly MTLD01 (sample SAMN05712604, study PRJNA340218) | biofilm metagenome | isolation source: sample SPM anode biofilm adapted to -50 mV | place: USA | collected 2012-02-03
CCGCCCGCCGCGCTCGCAGACGCCGGCGCTCCGGCCTTTCTCGGCGCGGCGGACATAGCCCGCAGGAGCCTGCAGATCGCCTCGGGCATCTGCATCTATACGAACGACAGGATCATGGTGGAGGAGATATGACAGTGGAATTCGACTCCCTAACACCGCGCGCGATCGTCGAAGAACTCGACAAGTACATCATCGGCCAGGACAAGGCGAAAAAGGCGGTAGCCATCGCCCTGCGCAACCGCATGCGCCGCCAGCGACTCGCCGAGGACATACGCGCCGAGATAGCGCCCAAGAACATCCTGATGATGGGACCCACCGGAGTCGGCAAGACCGAGATCGCCCGCCGGCTGGCAAAGCTCTGCGGCGCCCCCTTCATCAAGGTCGAGGCGACGAAGTTCACCGAAGTCGGCTATGTCGGCCGCGACGTCGAGTCCATGATCCGCGATCTCATGGCCTCGGGCGTCGCCATGGTCAAGGAAGAAATGCAAGTCGTCGTCGAAGCCGAGGCCAAGCGCAAGTCAGAGGAACGGGTACTGGATCTTCTCCTGCCCGGGCTGAACAACGCCGTCGATCCCGTCGGATCGACCCAGGCGACCCTCATCTCGCCCGCACCTCCCAGCGAGACCCGCGAAAAGTTCCGCAAGCTCCTGCGCGAAGGCAAGCTCGACTCCCGCGAGGTGGAGATCTCCGTGAACGCCCAAGGCCCCTCCATGGAGCTTTTCGCGGGCACCCAGATGGAGGAGATGGGCGTCGCCCTGGGCAGCATCGGCAACATGTTCGGCGGCAAGAAGAAAAAGCGGACCGTAAGCGTGGCCGAAGCCCTGCCCATCCTCGAGGCCGAGGAACTGGAAAAGCTCGTCGATCCGGACAAGGCCGCCCAGGAAGCGCGGCGCCGCGTTCAAGAGTCGGGAATCGTCTTCATCGACGAACTCGACAAGATCGCCAACCGCGAGGGCCGCGGCTCCTCCGGACCCGATGTCTCGCGCGAAGGCGTGCAGCGCGACCTGCTGCCCATCGTGGAAGGCACCTCCGTCAACACGAAGTGGGGCTCCATCGACACCACCCACATCCTCTTCATCGCCGCGGGCGCCTTCAACGTCTCCAAGCCGCAGGACCTCATCCCCGAACTCCAGGGCCGCTTCCCCATCAGGGTGGAACTGGACGCCCTGACCGACAGGGATTTCGAGCGAATCCTCGTGGAGCCGAAACATGCGCTCGTCCTGCAGTACTCGCAGCTGCTCTCGACCGAGTCCCTCGCCATCTCCTTCGACAAGAGCGCCATCGCACGCATAGCCCAGATCGCGGCCGCGGCGAATACCCAGACCGAGAACATCGGCGCGCGCCGCCTCCACACTGTGCTCGAGCGGCTCCTCGAAGACCTTTCCTTCGAGGCGGACCGAATGGCGGGACAAGAGGTTGTCATCGATGCGGCGTATGTAGACGCGAAATTCTCCGATTTTGCCGAAAGGCAGGACCTGAGCAAGTACATCCTTTGAGGAGGCCGAGCACCATGCAAACACCGGAACTGTGTACCATCGCGGCAAGCGGCTCAGCCGAGGAGAGGGAAAACATACTCTGGCAGCAGTATCACCTGACGCGCGATACCAAGATACGCGATCGGCTTGTGGAACAGTACGCGCCCCTCGTGAAGTACGTGGCGGGCAAGGTCGCCGTCAACCTGCCTTCCTCCGTCGAGTACGACGATCTCGTCGGCTACGGCGTGTTCGGGCTCTTTGACGCCATCGAGAAGTTCGATACCGACAAGCACGTGAAATTCAAGACCTACGCGGTGACCCGCATCCGCGGGGCCATGTACGACCACCTGCGCGAGATGGATTGGGTGCCGCGTTCGGTGCGCCAAAAGGCCAAGGAAATCGAGCAGGCGGTGATGCTCCTCGAGGCGCGCCTTGGCCGGCCCGCGTCCGATTCGGAGATCGCGGCCTCCATGAACCTCCGCGAGGACGAGTTCTCCCACCTCATGAGCAAGATTTCCAGCACGGCCATCCTTTCGCTGAACGACATCTGGAGCCCGGGCACCGACAGCGAGAAGCTCTGCATCGGAGAGAGCATCGAATCCCCGCGCGGCCTCAATCCCGACTCCTCCGTCGAGAAGGAGGAGATCAGGCGCGTGATCAAGCAGGCGATCAACGAGCTTCCTGAAAAGGAGAAGAAAGTTCTCGTGCTGTATTATTACGAGAATTTGACCCTGCGCGAGATCGGACAGATTCTCGAGGTCACCGAGTCGCGCATCAGCCAGCTCCACACCAAGGCGATAATCCGGCTCAAGGCCAAGTTGACCAGCTGCCGGAAGGGCATCTTCTAAGCTTTCTCCGCCGGCGCGAGTCCGTACTCGTCGATCTTTTGGTAGAGGGTCTTGCGTCCAATCTTCAGCACTTCGGCCGTTTTGGTCTTGTTGCCGCCCAGCATGGCGAGGGTTTCGGCGATGATGATCTTTTCGGCGTCTTCCAGCGAGCAGAGCGCGGGCAGATGGATTTCCTTCTTCTCCTGCGCCGAGCGCGGACCCGGGGGCAGGTCGTCCACCGTGATGAAACGGGACGAGGCCATCACCACCGAGCTCTCGATGCAATTGCGCAGTTCCCGGACATTGCCGGGCCAATCGTAGGCGTAGAGGGCCTGGCGCGCCCGCGGCTCGAAGCCGTCGATGGGTTTGCCGTTCTCCTCCGAGAACTCGTGGAGAAAAGTCGCCGCCAGGAGGGGGATGTCCTCGCGCCGTTCCCGCAGGGGCGGCACATGGATATTCACCACATTCAGGCGATAGTAGAGATCCTCGCGGAAGCGCCCGGCGGCGATCTCCGCCTTGAGATCCCTGTTGGTCGCGGCGATGAAGCGCACGTCCACCTCCATGGTGGACTCGCCGCCGACCCGTTCGAACTTCCGGTCCTGCAAGACTCGCAGAATCTTGATCTGCACGCTCTGGTTGATCTCCCCGATCTCGTCCAGGAAGAGGCTCCCCGTGTCGGCCAGCTCGAAGCGGCCGCGCTTGCGCGCCTGGGCGCCGGTGAACGCTCCCTTCTCATGGCCGAAAAGTTCGCTCTCGAGGAGGCTCTCGGCCAGGGCGGCGCAGTGAACCTTTATCATGGGCTTGTCGCGGCGCGGCGAGAGATTGTGGATCGCGTCGGCGATCACTTCCTTCCCGACTCCGGACTCGCCGGTTATGAGGACGCTCGCCTTGGTCGGCGCGACCTTGCGTATCAAGTCGAAGATGCGCCGCATGGCCGGGCTCTTTCCGATGATGGAACTGGTCCGCTGCTGGGCGAGGACTTCCTCGCGCAGCTCCTCGTTCTTGATGGAGAGTTCGCGGATGGCGAGGGCGTTCTTGGTAAGTTTGAGGAGATGCTCGAGATCCAGGGGCTTGGTGACGAATTCGAGGGCCCCGTACTGCATGGCGGCGACCGCCTCGGTGATGTCTCCGTGGGCGGTGATGATGATGACGGGAATATTCTCCCATCGCCGCTTCACGTGCTGGAGCAGCTCCATGCCGGAAACCCTGGGCATCTTGAGGTCGGTGATCACGAGATCGATGTAGCGCTCTTCAAGGAGGGCGATCGCCTCCTGGCCGTCCGAGGCGGTCAGCGCCTCGTAGCCCTCCATCGCGAAGGCCTCCGCGAGCCCCTCGCGGATATTCCGCTCATCGTCGACGATGAGGATCGTTGACTTCATTTATACCTCCGCCTGGGAGCCGGCGATGGCGGCCGTGTCCTGCCAGCGCGGCAGGGATTTCTTCTCTTTCTGCGGTACGGGAAGATGGATCGTGAAGGTGGATCCCTCGCCTTCCTTGGACTCGAGGCTGATGTCCCCCGAATGCTCCTTCACGATCTTGAAGGTGATGGTGAGGCCGAGCCCCGTGCCGCTCTTCTTGGTGGTGAAGTAAGGTTCGAAAATCTTGGTCAGCAGCTCCTCGGGAATGCCCGTGCCGGTGTCCGACACCGAGAGCCGCACTTCATCGTCGGTCTGCTCCGCCGTGAGCGTGAGCATGCCGCCCTCGGGCATCGCCGCCATGGCGTTCTGGATGAGGTTCAGCAGGGCTTGCTTGATATGCCGCTTGTCCATGAGCACCTGCGGCAGATCGTCGTCGATCGAAACCCGCATCTCGATGCCCTTGCGCTCGGCCTCGGGCTCGACGAGCTCGGCGATCTCGCCCAGGATGGCGCCCGGGTCCTCGTTTATCAGCTGAATGTCCATGGGCCGCACCGCGAAGAGGAAATCGACGACGATCTGCTTGAGCCGATCCATCTCTTCCTTGACGACGCCCAGATGCTTTTCCATGGCCGCCTTGTCGGGGGTTTCGGCCTTGAGGAGCTTTTCCAGCAGCTGGATGCGGATCGAGATCGAGCCCAAAGGGTTGTTGATCTCATGGGCGACGCCCGCGGCCAGGGTGGTGAGGGCGGCCAGGCTCTCCGCCCGCCTCAGCTGGGTTTCCTTTTTGCGCTTCTCGGTGATGTCCTCAATATGAATGATGGTGCCCGAAATCTTGTCGCCTGAAAGGAGGGCCGAGAGGCTAATGGCGACGATGCGCGTTCCGCCCGCGGCCTGGAGCGCGAATTCGCGCCCCATGATGGTCTCCTCGGCGGTGAGGGCCTTGTAGAAGAAGTCCTTGAGCTCCTCGTCGGCTAACGCCGCCCAGAAGGGCGCGTCTTCCCAACCGTTCTGGATGCGGAGGATGCGCTCGGCCGACTTGTTGACGAAGACCGGTTCGTGATCGAGGTTGCAGACGACGATGCCGTCGAACATCGACTGGAGGGCCGCCTCGAGCCGGCCGTTCTCCGTGACGAGATCATTGATCAGCGACTGCACTTGGCCGGTGGTGAGCTTGTCGGCGCGCGAGAGCGCCTTTCCCAGGAAGGATGATTTCATGGCATGTCTCCGAAGGAGGTGGCGAGCACTTTGGCGAGGAGGTCGGGGCTGCGGTTGAGGGAGCCGTACTGGACCGCCGCCTCGCGGGCCAAGCCGGACCAGCGCTCGACGAGGGCCAGGAGGGAGGGATTGCCCGCCGATTCCGCGAGAAGTCCGGAGAAAACCTGCATCAGGGCGCGGATAAAGTGATTGAAGGCGCCCGACATGGACTTGTCCTTGGCGCCAAAGCCCTTTGTAGCCTCGCCAAGCTCGTCGAGGAGCTCAGGCAGTGAATTCCCCTCGGAAGAGGCCGCGCGCGCAAGGCTGGAGGCGTAGGGCCCCGCGGTGAGCCTCGCGTCCCCCCTGCCGAGGAGGAGCCTGCCGGCGAATCGCTCGGCGAAGCGCAGCGCCGCCGCGGGCGGAAACGGCATGCGCGACTCGAAATACGCCTGCAGGCTCGGCGCCCTCTCGTCCGTCTTGAACACGCGCCGCAGCACCTCGGCGGTGGCGGCCTCGTCGCGCGCGGCGAAGTGGTAGAGGCGCGCGCGGGAAAGGATCGTCGCCATCATGGAAGCGCGGCGGCTCGTCAGGAGGATGAAGCGCACCGTCTCCGGCGGCTCTTCGAGCATCTTGAGCATCGCGTTCCGCGCCGAGTCCTGCATGCGGTCGGCGTTCTCGATGACCACCGTCTTGCGCCTGCCCGCTGGCGCAAGCTGGGCCCAGACTTCCATGTTTCGGACCATGAAGACGGGCGGGGCGTCCGGGAGCAGGGCTTCGAGGGCCGCGGCGTCCGCGCTGACCGATTCGATGGCCTTGGCGTCGCGCTCGGAGAGCGGCGCCGCGAAATGTTCGGGGTCGAGAAGGTCGAGGGATTCCTCGATCGACTGGACGAGGGGCGCTGCCTTGCCGAGCTTGGATTCTTCGCCGGTCCAGAGCGCGGGCGCGAAGCGCGCCAGGAGCTTCCGCGCGGCGCGCAGGAAAAAGTAGGCCGACGCCTGGGAGGGTTGGCGCGCCGCGAATTCGCGCGCGACGGCGATTTCCTCGGGAAAGCTTCGCTTTCCGAAGAGGAGGAGGTCGCTGTGCGCGAGCCTGCGATGCCGCTCGCAGTCGGGGCAGGCGCAGTTCCACGCGCCGTCGCGCCGGCATGAGAGGAGGCGCGCGGTCTCGAGCGCCGCGGTCAGCTTGCCCGAGGCGGGCGGTCCTGAAAAGAGCAGCGCGGGCGGCAGGGTGTCCCCGGCGATATCCCCGGCGAGCGCGGCCTTGGCCGCCTCCTGGGAAAGAAGGTTCTCGTACATCGGCTATTTCTTCTTGAAAAGATCCTGGAGGTTCAGGGTCTTCGCTGTGCCGGCGCCTGTTCCAGCGCCCGTGCCGGCGCCCGTTCCATTCCCGGATTTCGCCCCGGAGCCGAACCCCGGCACCGAGAGCGATGGCCTCAGGGTGTCGTTGATCGCGGGGCTCACGATCGGCAAGAGGGTGCCCGCGTAGAGCGATTCGGCGAGCAGGGCGTCGGCGTTGAAAATAGGCTGGAGGTCCATGATCACCAGGGCCACGGCCACCACGAGCAAGCCTTCCCCGATGCCGAGCACGAGGCCGAGCACCCGGTCGAAGATATCGAGGTTGGCGGCCTCGAGCCCCTCGCGGATGAGCTTTTCGACGATTTTCATCAGGAGGAAGCCCAGCACGAAACAGACGATAAACGCCACGACATACTCGACCGAGGCGGGAATGCCCTGGATCCCGAGCTTCTTGACGGCCATGTCTATGAGCGCGTTCGAAAAGAGGAGGCCGGAGAGCAGGCCCACGCCGTAGGACGCCACCGAAAGCACTTCCTGCACGAATCCCCGGACGAAGCAGCGCGCGGCGAGCAGGATGATGATGCCCGTGAAGATCCAGTCCATGATACTCATCGCGTTCCCCCAGTCGCCCTTTTTAGGGCTTCGAGTATGAGGCCGGCGATGTAGTCGGCCGAGGTGGCCGATTCGCCGTTTTCTGTCCTGACGCCCGAGAGGGCGAGGGCGGAGGCGGAGGCTTTCGCCATGGCGTCCGCGTTGTCGAGATAGCCGAGCAGGGCCGAAAGCGCGGCTGCGGGAGTCGCCTTTTCGCCGGCGAGGCAGACCGCGGCGCCCGCCTGGGACGCCATCTCCGCGTTCTCGACCTGATCGCCCCGAGTGCCCGATCCGGCGAGAGGGATGAGGACCATGGGCTTGCCGAGGGCCGCAGATTCCCAGACCGTGCCGGCGCCCGCCCTGCCGGCGACAATCGATGCCGCCGCGAGGATGTCGCTTATCTCCTCGCCGATGTAGGGGAGGGCTTTGTAGGCTCCGGGCACGGCCGCGTTCGCCGCCTGGTCGAAAAGCCCGGCGCCCGTCTGATGGACTATAAACGCTTTTCCGGCGAGCGCCGGCCTGACGGCGGCAACGAGCTCGTTGACTTGGCGCGAGCCCTGGCTGCCACCGACGAAGAAGACGATGGGCAGGCCATCGGGCGCTTCGACGAAGGCGCGGCCTTTCGCCGCGTCGCCCAAGAAGAGGCTGGGCCTTACGGGATTGCCGACCACGGCCGCCTTCCGCCGCAGGACTTCGGGCAGCATCGCGATGGTTTTCGGCCAGCTCACCAGGACCTTGGAGGCGCCTTTCGCGTTGAGCCGCGTCGCCAGCCCGGGGCTTGTATCGGATTCGTGCGTGAAATAGGGGATGCCGAGGGATGCGGCCGCCCTGCAGGGCGGAACGCTCACATACCCGCCTTTTGAAAAGAGGAGGGCGGGTTTCATGTCCGCGAGGAGGCGCCGTGCGGCGAAGTATCCCGCCACGACCCTGAACGCGTCGGCCAGGTTTTCATGCGAGAGCGAGCGCCGCAGCTTGCCGGAAGGAATGGGGAAGTACTCGATGCCCTCCCGCTCGACGATCGAGCGGTCGAGCTCCTTGTTCGAACCGATCCACACGATGCGCCCCGCGAAACCGCGCCCGCGGAGCGCCTGGATGACGGCGAGGCCCGGGTATATGTGGCCGCCGGTGCCTCCTCCCGTAAAGACGATCGTCGGCGCCGACCCGGACCGCCGCGGCTCTGCCGCGCTCATTCCAGGAATCCGGCCAGCCTCGCCATGGCGGCGAGCACCGTTTCGTCGGTCTTCTCGCCCTGCATGATCGAGAGCATCTTGTTGGCGAGAAGCTTGCCCAGCTGGACGCCTTCCTGGTCGAAGGAGTTGATGTTCCAGGCGAAGCCTTGGAACATGACCTTGTTCTCGAAGTGCGAGAAAAGGGCGCCGAGCTGGCGCGGCCCCAGGCGAGACCCGAAAAGGAGGGTGGAGGGCCGGCCGCCCGAGAACTTCTTGTTGGGATTGGCGTCATCCTTGCCGCGCGCGAACGCGACGATCTGCGCCAGCAGATTGGCCGCGAGCTTCTGCCGCGAGGTGGTGCCCATGGACAGCGCGTCGCCCGAGTGCTGGTTTTCGGCGAAACCGATGAACTGCAGCGGCACGATGTCGGTGCCCTGGTGCAGGAGCTGGTAGAAGGAGTGCTGCCCGTTGGTGCCGGGTTCCCCGAAGACCACAGGTCCCGTGGAGTAGGCCAGGGGCTGGCCGTCGCGGTTGACCGACTTGCCGTTCGACTCCATGTCCAGCTGCTGGAGGTGCGCGGGGAAGCGCGCCAGGCCTTCGGCGTACGGCAGGACGGCGGTCGAGGGCATGTCGAGCATATTCCGCTCGTAGAGGCCGATCATGGCGTCCAGGAGCGCGGCGTTCTTGCGGAGCGAGGGCTCGAGGGCGGCCTTGTCCATCGCGTGGGCGCCCTCGAGAAATTCGGCGAAGGTCCCGGATCCGAAGGCCAGCGAGAGGACGACGCCGCCAACCGCGCTCGAGGTGGAGTAGCGGCCGCCGATAAAGTCGTCGATGAAGAAGCTGGCGATATAGCCGGGATTCTGCGCCAGGGGGCTGGTCGTGCTGGTTACCGCCACCATGTGCTTCGAGCTGTCGAGACCCGCCGCTTCAAGGCGATTTCGGACCAAGGTCTCGTTCGCGAGGGTTTCCTGAGTCGTGCCGCTCTTGGATACCAGGATGAAGAGCGAGGTTTCGAGGTCGAGCCCGCGCAGGACGCTGTCCGCGTCGTCGGGGTCGACGTTCGAGATGAAGCGGGCCTCCATTTTCTGGCGTTTCTCGGCCTTGGCCCAGCGTTCGAGGGCGATAGAGGAAGCTCTCGGACCCAGGTCCGATCCGCCGATGCCGATCTGAACGGCGACCTTGAAAGGCTTGCCTGAGGAGCCGACGATAGCGCCCGCGTGGACGGCGGCCGCGAAGTCGGCGACGCGCTTCTGCTCGCCGGCGTAGAAGGCGCGCAGATCCTTGCCGCCCGATACGACGGCGCCCGCGAGCTGTCCTCGGGCGAGGTGGTGGAGGACGAGGCGCTTCTCGCCGGTGTTCATCATCTCGCCGGAGGCGAGGGCTTTGTATTTTTCGACGAGCTGCTGCTCGTCCGCGAGCGCCTGCAGGGCGTCGAGGATCGCCTCGTCGACGGGAGCCGCCGCGTAGCTGAAGGTGAAGCCTTCCGGCATGGATATCGCGCAGCGCTTGACGCGCTCGGGAGAGAGGAGGGCGCTTACATTGACCCTTGGGAGGCCGTCGAGTTTTTTATAGGATATACATGTGTCGAGGTTGCGGTAGGTGATCATGGTTCGCTCCATTTGTTTCCTTATGATACATGATATGGTATAAATCGCCACACTTCAAGAGAGAGGGTTGAGGGAGAGCTTCTGCGATCCGCGCTTCCCGAGCCTGGCGGCGAGCGCGCTCCGCTTCGCGGAAAGGAGGCCGCGCGCGGCCGCGCTCCGGATGAGGGCGCGGATGTCCTTCTCGTCCCAGGCGCTTAAGCTCCCCGCCCCCGCGCAGGTGGGCGGCGTTCCGCGGAAACCCTTGAAATGCCTCGACTCCCCCACGAAGGCGTCGCGGGAAGGGTCTTCTCGCCTCGCTCCGAGCGATTCCATTTTGTCCTGGCCGAGAAGCCGGACCGCCTGCGGCGAATCGAAGCGGCCCGGGTTCAGCGCGAAGAAACGCGTCAGCTCGGCCAAGCCTTCGGGCGCGCTTCGCGGGCCGCCGTCGCAGGTGTCGCAGCCCGAGCAGGGCGAGTCGAGAGCGGCGCCCATCAGCGCGTGCAGAGTCTCGCGCCTGCAGGCCGGGGCGGATCCATAGGCGAGGAAAGCCCGGCGCCGCTCTTCCCGCAGCACAGCCTCCGGTCCCGGGGCTTCCGAGCCCGTCACTCGCTTGGCTTCCGGCCGATCGACTGTCCAAGCATCCCGGATGAGGATCGCCTCGGCCGGACCGCCGTCCCGTCCGGCTCGCCCCGATTCTTGAAGGTAGGCTTCCACCGAGGCGGGCGGCGAAAAATGCACCACCGTCCTTATGTTTCGCTTGTCGACGCCCATTCGATATGCTCTTGATATATTAAATGATACACTTGCTGTGAATTTACCGTATCCTTTAGAAAGACTAGAGGAAGACAAGGAATAGTAATACTTAATATTTGATACAAAAGGTAGAGAATAAGAATCTTAAATATTAATGATAATTTGATACTTTGGAGCTTATTAATATAAGTATGAACAATATATATTTTGCTTACGCACGAGTCTCTACAGCCGGGCAATCGGACAGTAGTATATCTGTCCAACTAGCTTACTTGAAAATTAAGGCGGATGAACTCCATTTGGAATTCAAACCCTTCCACGAAAAAATGTCAGGAAGTAGTATAACTCCAAGAACAGAGCTGAATTATATTATTGCACATGCCCAAAAAGGTGATTATATAGGGGTATATGACAGTTCTCGTTTAGGAAGAAATACCCCTGAGTCATTAGCATTAGTAAGCGATTTTATAAAGAGAGGAATAAAGGTTCAAATCGGTGGGAGGGTTCTTGACGAATCTAGCCCAAGAGATGAGTTGATTTTCACAATTGAATCGGCAATTGCACAATTCCAGCTAAAGGAACAGAGACTGAAAAGTCTTATTGGAATAGATGAAAAAAGAAAGAATGGAGAATGGCTCTTTACTGGAAGATTGCTTGGCTATGATCTTGAGAAGGACGGGAACAAGCTCATAGCTAAAATAAATGAGGATGAAGCAGCTATTATTCGATATATTTTTGAAGAATATGCGAAAGGTAAATCAATCAACAAAATTACAAATGATCTGGTAGCTAAAGGTTACCGTACCAAAGATGGGGATCGATTTGTGGCGGCAACTGTGCGAAGATATATTCATAAGCCAATCTATAAAGGATTCTATAAAACTGAGAAGTGTGCCAAAGGGGTTGGACAAGACAAGTTGTCTCTGAAAGATTCTTCATTGATTAAATCAAAATACTATTTACCGATAGTCTCAGAGGAACTTTGGGATAGGGTGAATTATTCCTACAGACATGTACGAAGGGCTCACTCTATTCAATTCCCATACAAATATGCCCAATTCGAATTGTCTAGTATCATTAAGTGCTATTACTGCAAGAAGCTTGGGAAAGCGACAGGATATGTACATAGTTATCATAAGCCAAAAGATTCTGAAACTGTGAATAGTAATTATATTAATAGGGTTCACCTAAAGGGATGCGAGCAAACAAAGCAGACCTTCAGGGCATCAGTCTTCGAATCCTTGTTTAGGCTTTGTTACTGTCTTGTGTTTGCCGAAGAGAACGAACTAAATGACTTTCTTGTACAACAGAAGGAACAGGCTGAAGCAGGCAATAAAGAAGTGGCAGCTGATATCCAGAGGTTGGATGAATCTATTCGCGAGCTAGAGAAGAAAGAAAATAACATCATCAGGGCGGTCATTACTTTTGGGATGGAAGATGACAGATTGGTAAAGGAATTGGATAAGCTGAAAAAAGAAGAAAAACAATTAAAGGAAGAAAGAGATTTGAAGGCTATTGGCATCAGCGATAGTGAAGAGTTGTTCATGAAGTTCAGGGAGGAGTATTCGGAGAATTCCTTGATATCCTTTATTCGGGAGGATACTCCCTCTGCCAGAAGAAGCCATTATATCAGACTTCTCGATCATGCCTATGTCTACAAGGAAAGGCTTACTATCCTATTCAAAAATTCTAAGGTGTTTGTAATACAGCTACTGCCAAACAAGGGTAGAAGGATTCAACGCATCTTCCAAGTGAAGGTCGGATATAAAGGAAGAGAGCAGTATATCGCTACCTTAGACACCGATACTGAAGAGATCTCACTTTGTTTGGTTAAGGACCATTTTAAGGTACAATCAGAAAGGAATGAGCTTTTTAAGGAAGCAAAGAGGCTTGGAACGGAGCGGGCAATCGCTTCACTGCTGGATAGAATCAAGATTTATCGAGCAGAGGTATAATACTTGCTAATTAATTTTAAAACATAAAATTATGATCCTAAATATATGCTTGCGATAATATCCATAAAAGATTTATTGCTTGCTATTAGTTTGCCCAATATATTTCTTTAAAACATCTTTAAGGTAGAGGGGTATATCTTCGGCGAGATAGTCCTTAAAAGCCTTGATCAACTCAGTGTCTGCCGATCGATCAGGTAGTTCGGCGTTAAGAAACATCTGATAAGGCTCGAGATCAAAGATATCGACAAATTTTTGTATAGTGTCAGCAGAAGGAAAGCGATTTCCAATTTCAATGGAGCTTATATATTTCGGTGTTAAGCCAATAAGCTCTGCAAGCTTTTCTTGGGAGTATCCAGCCTGTTTTCGTTCTCTTTTAAGATTCTCTACAAAAAGTAATTGAACTCGTGTCATGCTCTTCATGCTCTAGCCCCTCTTTAAAAGAAAATCATGTGGGGCTAAGCTCTCAAATCACAACCTACTAATAGAATTATAAGCATACATCTAATAGAGCGAATATCGTTTACATACGCCTAATAGTAGTATAAAAGTATGTCTATAGGAGGGGATTTTGGGTATATGCAAGAACAGATCTTCTTGGATAAGGAGGAGTACGGGTAGAACACTTCTTAATTATTTACAAAAACAACAAATAGCAAGGAAGCATGCAAATTCTAAAAGGAGATCATATGAAACTGTATGCAAATATGACTAAAGAAGAAAAAGCTGCATATAACAAGAAAAACATACCTATCCTGGTTGTTCTGATCATTGTAGGTACTATTGGTTTCTTCTCATTTCTCAACACGCTTATGAATAATATGACGAGTTCTAGCAAAAAGGATTATTCAGTTTTGGAAGTAACAACTACAACTATCTCTGTGGAGGAACAGAAGAGTAAGGCTGTAAAGCTCGTCTTTAGGGATGCAGTGTTTGAAAAGGTAGAACAAGGTACGGTCCTAAAAACCAATGCAAGTGTGTTTTGGGCCCATTCTGAAAGAATGCTTCTTAATGCGAATAGTGATTATGCACAAGGAGTTATCGTCTATTACGATAAACAACCAGAAGTCCTCCCTGGAGATGAGATTGTTATCTATGGTACCTATGATGGAGTAGAAGAGATGCTCGGGAACAAGTACGTTCGACTTAAGTACATCGATAGTGTAGCAGCTAATAAGAAGTAGTACGTTTTAGCTATCCTTTTATAAAGATTTGGCCCTAGCTTCAGAAATGAAATTCTGAACCTAGGGTTTTTTATGGCTATTAGAAGTATTTTCATAACTCGAATTTTGACAATATTGGAAATAATGTCAGATATGATAAAATAAAGTATTATGTTATAATAAGATAATGTAAGTAAGTCAAAATATTTACTACTTGTACAAAATATTACTTTTCTAAAATCGCCTGACTAGTAACATATGTTCGAACTAGTCAAAGCTACTATCCCGTATCCACGATACAACCTTGAAGGAACGGTAACTAAACTCCTTACCTTTGATGCTGTATTTGTTAACGGTGATGCTTCTTTAGCTGACTATCGATCTAACAAAGCAAACAAGGAATTTTATAGGCACCCTGGCATAGATAAAATTGGGCTTTCCTTACCTCTCGATTACCTTAATGAAAAAGAAGCTAAACACTGTAAATTCTCCAATGGAATGTTCTCTACAAGAACCCATGGAGCATATTTCCATATTGATGTGCATGGTGAGTATCTTGATGCGGGAAAGAGCCTGATCTCCCAAATAAAGCCAATAATCACCTTTTTGTGCAAAAGGAGCTTCTTTAAGGTTCCTCAACGAAAAGAAACGATAACATTTTCACAGACGACAGGTGAGATTATCAGTGTAAAAGAAGAGCACTATAAAGAAGCACCAGAAGATATAAATGAGTTTATAGAAATCATATATAGTAAAATTCTTCTTACCAATATTGAAATAAAGTTTGATTATGAGCGATCTATAAAAAAGCTATTCAAACCCCTCGACTTCAATATTATTGAGGGAACTCTGTACTCGAAAGACTACAAGATTTATAAGGGTGGGAAGCGATTAAAATCATTTTTATGCATCTATGATAAAGCAAAACAACTGGATGAAGTAAAACATACTTGCTTGGCGACTCCGATCAATAGAATAGAGTGTAAGCTCTTTAGTCAAGCATTGAGCTATCACGGTTCGATGAAACTTCTTGAAGGCAACTTCATAGAGTTGTTCCAGCGAGTAAAGCCGATCATTGTTAAGAAACTAAAGAAGTTAAACATTGATTTTTCTCTGCTCATCAGTACCCTACCAAAAGATGACATGCTTAAGAGCATCCTCAACGAGTATATACGAATTGAAGGTAAGCATACAGAAAGTAGCGAAAGAACAGAGTATATGCCTGTTGAAAGTGCAGAGCATAAGAGTAATGAAAACGATGGAAGTACAGAGGTAGCAGTATATGGTGCAGAGCATGCGAAAGCATATATCTATGCTATTCTAAGGTTCACAACCATTCGCACCAAGGTAATCAACCTTAAGAATTCTTTTTCTTACTTAATTAAGATCCCACTCCAATATTCCCTCAATTCTTTCTCTTTAGGGCCATGAAGCTCATAGGGAAGGGCAGTTTTAGGTAGGGAAGGCGAGGGAAGGGGGCTTAGGGAGAGAATATAGAACAAGATTTTTTGGGTATGTACTCTATGTGAAAAATCCAAGTAATCACTGATATAGTATATACATATGTAATATTACATAATATAATATATGTAATATCTAATGGTTCTCTGGGGGTGTGAATGACCGATTTCCCGATGGAGCTTGGAAGTCAGGAGTTGTATTCTCTGATCCTTTCCAAAGACGATAGCTATAACGATGATGCGAGACTCTTTGTCAATTTCCTAAGAAGGGGCAATTACGGAGTAACATTGAAAGGGTTAGAAGAATATTCTCACTACCTTGATAGCCAGATCGCTGGTAAACGATACTCAGCTCATACATATAATAAGCGACTTCAAGGTGCAAAGGAACGACTGCGATACCTCTTTGAGAACTCACCAAGTGCTATGAATGCAGTAACGAGGTTGCGATTCGAAGAAGCTTTAAAAGCAGTCAAACTTAAAAAAGTAAATTCTGTTGCTATATCTGAAGACAATGTACTTAGTGAACAAGAAGTAAAACGTTTGATCATAGAATCAACCGATAAGACGGTTTCAGTGATGATCGAGTTCCTCTTTGCTACGGGCCTAAGGATATCTGAAATGCTTGGGATTCTGTTGACTAATATTGTAAGAAATAACGGAAAGTGCATTGTCAGGGTCTTGGGCAAGCGACGAAAAGAACGAAAGGTATATGTGGCGACAACATTAGTTGATCAAGTGAAAGAGCGGTTCCACGGTTCTACTTACCTTTTTGAGCATAAGGGGCAGCCATATAATCGAATTTCGATTACAAATAGGATTACTACTCAGGGAAGAGCAGTCCTTGGCAGGCAGGTTTCTGCTCATACCTTCAGGCACTCATTTGCGACAAATACTCTTAAAAAGACAAATAACCTTAAAGGAGTATCTAAATATCTTGGTCATTCTTCTGTTAGTACCACAGCAAACCTGTATGTCCATAGTGAATTGACATGGGCGGATATCAGTTCACCTTAAATGATATCTCGATTTATTGGCTCCCAGTTTGGTAATGTTTTTATAATCTTCATTGTTTCCAAAGATACCTCAGATTCTCATACTAAGTGCAACGTCTTGCATTGGAAAAGGGAAAGCTGCAAGACTTATATGATCCTAATTCCGCCAAGAAAAGGGGCCATATAATGAAACACTACTCACAGCTTTCCCAAGAAGAACGATACTTCTTTTCGATTTTGAAAGCCAGAGGTATCCCCATCCCCAGAATTCTTTTGGTTCCGCGACGAGGGGAATGCGAGGAAGCATCTTCTTCAAGTCGGCGGAGTATTTACCTCGATAGTTTGGGCAATGGAGGAAACCGTAAACATAGTAGAAGATGTCTTCCTTGTTAACCTTAGGTCCATAGGACTCTTTGGCACGAGGCTGAATGAAGTCGCTGATTGCTTCTCTCCGGATATATTTGTTTGAGTGATCGTCGAATAGATTTGACAGCGTTTATTGGCGTTCTTCGTAGTAATAAAGTGGAAAACCAAGAATATCTCCATTAAAGTGGTAATCGGGTATCGATGAGGCAATCAGCACTGAGAATCCAATTAATCTGGCAGTCCCCGAGCAACAAATTAAAAGATTATTTTCATTGCTCGTCGGAAATAAAGTCTGTAGTTGGTCTCTGCTCCAGTTAAGCGTCTTGTCGTAGTAAATATACTGTTTCACAAATGGTCGATAGTTGGCAAGTCGGATATTTTCATTATTTTTGGGGCAACTCGCATGACTCGCCCTACTGACTGGACGACATCGATTTGAGAGTTGCGAGTCGATAGGAACATAACAACATCAAGAGAAGGAACATCAACGCCTTCGGAGAGACACCGAACATTACAGGACCCGCACTTCCTCCGGCGAGAATCGAACTGAGCATATAGAGGAGGTTCCGGTTGTTTAAAGCCTTGACGTGAGAACCGAGCGCTCGCAGGGCCAAGGGCGCAAGCGCAGTCCTGCCCCCTAGTAGAGGAGGAGTCCTGCCAGCGTCAACGGACCTATGGAACCCAATAGGACTTTTCTGAGGGGGGTAGCCGCGCCGAATAGCGCCGCTGTCAGAATAGCGAGGAACATGGAAACACACATGGGCTATAGCATAGCAGGTAACATCGGGATGGACATCGGTAGCGAATACCCACAGCTTATGAAGTTGTAATTCGGCGCGATGCAGCGAGATGCCAGGGATGGAACATAGCCAATCGCCTCATATAGCCCATAAGGACAGCGAGGGCGAATAGACGCAATTCGGGATCTATGCGTTGAGCACCAAAGCCTCCAAACAAGACGAACAGAAGGCTTAAGCCACCACCTAGAATGAGCAACAGCCTTTGCGCCCTCTTGCGATGAAGTCCATTCGGAAAGGCCACTACTGCGATCAATCCGAAAGGATTGGCCCACAGCAGGTTAGCATTCCACCCCGTCTCCAGGTAGCCTGCGGCTAGCCAGAAAAGGCAAATGACCAAGCCAGTACCCACGGCAGCAAAAAATAGAATTCCGTCGAAAATTAGGGCGAATCGTGATTGTCCCCAGGTCAATAGAGCAGTCGATCCAAGCGCGAGACCAAGACAGAGAAGCAATGGGCCGTATTGGAATGCCGACTGCACCGATTCAGCGGGCTTATTGATTATTAACGAAGCACCGATAAGAGGAAGAGGCCGATCGATCTGAGAACTTGCTGCAATCCGATCCATCATGAGACGAGGTAAGAAAGGGACCGTGAAGCTCGCAGGTAAATCGGCCTTGGGGCCAAGGAAAAGGTTGACTACCAATCTGAGACCGGGTCTCAAGGAGAGCTCCTTATCAAGATAATCTCTGATCGTGGCTTTCTGGCCCTCGTCCTGGGCTAGCGCCGATTGCGAGAGGAAGGATGAAAGCTGCTCCCATATTTTCGTGGCGCAGTTGTTAGAAAAGTATCGATAATTATAGCTGTTGTTCCCGGGTTGAGTGCCCTGCTCCAGGGCTTCAATGAGGATGGAGGAATCTTTAGGTGATAAGAATATCTCTTGTTCTATTATCTTCCTTTTCTCCACTTCGTCATAAAACGCATACATATCCGCTGTACGCAGCTTCGCTACCATGAAAGGCATTTGCCCGGTCAGCATTCCGAGCAGGAAGCGGGTATCGAAAGGTCTTGCGGAAAGGCCATAATTATACGACCAGTCAGGTCCGTCGTTGGGGAAAGTAACCCTGATCGATGAATGCCCAAACGCTGAGTATAAAGACCGGCCCGGAAGAATGGTAGTAAGCGCGATTCTCGGAGTGAAATCAGATTTGCCCTCCAAGCTCTTCCCGGGAGTCGCGAAAACCATCGTGTTAAGCATACAAAGTGCTAGCGCTATCAGTGTCCATCGATGCGAGACGCAGAGTGCCACGCTGATGCTAGTTGCAATTGCGCATTTACATCTGGCTATCACCTATCCCCCCGCCGATCGAATAGTGCTCCCTTGACATATGAGGGAGAAATGCATCATAAGATTTAACGATTACTTAATCAAGCAATTGAAGGCGTTTGAATGTCAAGCATGTAACGACTATTGAGCTCAATAGCATGTCGCTGGATAGGTATTGAGCAGATATACCGAGTATCAACTGGAGAAGATGTATGTCCCTACTAGCCAAAATGAAGCAATGGGAGTCCCGCCAGTTCCGTGTCTTCGTAGCTTTCTGTCACCATGTGGGGAAAAATGGCAATAGAGTCGCAAGAAAGCTTTGTACCGCGCTGAGAACCTCGATATCCATAGTCGTTGTTACCGATACATCCTACGCGCCACACAGTTACCGCCTACGACTGGCCACTGTTCTGCTTCTCTTGGTAAGTCCGATTGCGTTCGCCCTTGGTTCCACCGCGCTTGTTAGCCGAACGAGTGCCATAAGCGACAAGCTCCGAACAGAACAAGGAAAATTGTATATAGCACGAACGAATCTCGATGAAATTCGCGATGCCTCCAGAAGTCTACAGAAATTTATTCCGGCTCTCGAGGCTACTGTCAATAACCTCTCCGCAACTCTCCGGAGGTACGGCCGGACTTCGGTAAGCGGCTCCCTCGCTCTCGATTTTGCCAGGCAAATGACAGAACCGGTAACTCGAAGCAAGATCCCCGAACTGGAGTACCTAGCGCGGACGCGACGCTTGCTCGAGGAAGCTTCCCGGCTCCTGGAGGAAGGTGGCGCACGAATCGCAATACGTCAGCAGAATCTGCAAGAACTGCCGAGCTTGTGGCCGGTAGAGGGAGATCTAGGCTATATCACGACCTACTTCGGAGTATCCAAGAATCCCTATACTGGCTTGCCTTATTTCCACAAGGGGCTCGATATATCAAATACACGCCAGGGCGATCCCGTGGTCGCGACTGCGGACGGGAAAGTTGTGACCGCAGGATACGATCCGAGCTACGGCAACATGGTCATTCTTCAGCATCCAAACGGCTATTATACACGGTACGGACATATGCAATCCTTGTCTGTACGAAAGGGGCAAGTCGTCGAGAAGGGGGCCAGGATCGGCAAGATCGGGAATACCGGATTGTCTACAGGCGCCCATGTCCACTACGAGGTGATGATTGAGGGGCAACCGAACGATCCCCTCGAGTACATCGACCTGCAGCGCGGCCGTTTATAGTCTCTGGAAAAGGATTTTCGAGCGGTTGGTCTTGAGCAAGATCCCGCTCGATGCGAATCGCCACTCTTGACAATGAGTATCATAATATTTATCATACGATTAAACGCTTGCTTAATCTTTGTTGACATAATAAGGGGGGATCGATATATGAGCGAGGATCTGTGCAGTCAATATGGCGTAACCTGCTCCAGAGACGCGGAAGCCTTGAGAGGCTCGCTCCTCGAAGTAGCTGGCATCTCCGAACTCTTCAAAGCGCTCTCGGATGAAACGAGGACTAAGATCCTTCATCTCCTAGGGCAACGGGAACTTTGTGTGTGCGATTTAGCTTTCCTCCTCGAGATGAGCCTGCCGGCCGTGTCGCATCACCTGCGTTTCCTTAAGGCATTGCGTTTGGTCCGAAGTCGCAAGGACGGCAAGAATGTTTTCTATACACTGGATGATGGACATGTGCTCTCCCTCATGGTGCAGGCACGTGAGCACTACATCGAGCGATCCTGATGAAAGGAGTTATCATGGCTAAATATAGAGTTGAAGGGCTTGATTGCGCGAACTGCGCCAACGAGATCGAATGCGCTTTGAAGAAGGAGAAGGGCCTCGAGGACGCCCGGCTAAGCTTTGCCACCGGCACGCTGCATATCGACCCGCGATACCAGGACGCGGCCAGCCAGATCATCGAACGCGTCGAGCCCGGGGTGACCATCACTCCGATGGGCAAGGTTCGTGAGGGCGAGGGGGATCATGACGGCGCCGAAAGCAGGATTCCCTTGGTGCGGATCATCGCCGCCGCGCTCCTCTTCGCCTTGGGATCGATATTTAACGATGCGTTGCACGCAACTCCCTTTGCGCTCGGCGAATACTTTGTCCTCACGCTCGCCTATGCGTTGGTCGGATGGCCTGTCCTCGTTTCGGCGTTCCGGAGCATACTCCGCGGACAGGTCTTCAACGAGATGTTCCTTATGAGCATCGCGACGATCGGAGCTATCGCTATCCATCAGCTGCCCGAAGCCGTAGGCGTGATGCTATTTTACTCCGTCGGCGAATTTTTGCAGGATCGGGCGGTCGATAACTCTAAAAAATCTATAGCCTCGCTCATGGATCTCAGACCGGAATTCGCCAGATTGTTAGAAAACGGCGAGCGGCGGAGCGTCTCGCCCGAGGAAGTAATCGTCGGGGCTACGATCGAAGTTCTACCAGGGGAGCGAATACCGCTAGATGGAGAGGTGATAGAAGGTTCCTCCTTCGTGAATACTTCTTCCTTGACGGGCGAATCTGTGCCGAGGAAGGTTGGGGCCGGGGACAAGGTCCTCGGGGGCTTCATGAACGATGAGGGTCGCATCGTGGTCCGCGTCGAGAAGGAATTCGGCCAGACCGCCGCAGCCCGCATCCTCGAACTCGTTGAAGACGCCGCCTCGCACAAAGCGCCTACCGAAAAATTCATAACGCGGTTCGCCGCGATCTACACGCCTATTGTGGTAGGACTCGCCGCTCTCGTAGCTTTCTTACCGCCACTTGTAATTCCCGGAGCCTCGCTCCAGGAGTGGGTGTACCGGGCCCTCGTCATCCTGGTCATCTCCTGCCCTTGCGCACTTGTCGTTTCCATTCCGCTTGGATACTTCGGCGGGATAGGAGCCGCCTCGCGCAAAAAGCTTCTCATCAAAGGCTCAAACTACATTGACGTATTAACAAAGGTTGATACCGTGGTCTTTGACAAGACAGGCACTCTCACTGAAGGCGTTTTCTCCGTAGTGAATGTGGTTACGCGAAATGGCTTCTCCAGGGAAGAGCTTCTCTCCTGGGCGGCAACAGCCGAATCACATTCATCACACCCAATCGCTCGATCCATTCGGGAAGCGGCAAGGCCGGGCTGGCTACCGGCCGATGATATCGTCGAAGTCAAAGGCCATGGTGTTATAGCGAGACTAGGCATGCGCACGCTGGCGGTCGGCAACGACCGTTTACTACATCGCGAGGGAATAGCGCACGAGGACTGTGAGGTCGATGGAACGGTGGCTTACGTCGCTGTAGACGGAAAATACGCAGGCTATTTGGTCATTTCCGACGTCATCAAATCGACAGCCGTTAGGACAGTCGCTGAACTAAAGAGGCTCGGCGTCCGAAAAGTGGTAATGCTGACCGGCGACGACCACTCGGTGGCGGAGAAGGTGGCAGATGAACTTGGACTTGATGGGTATTTCGCGGAACTCCTTCCTGACGAGAAGGTTGAAAAACTTGAAGCTCTCGAAATCGATCCGCAGAGGAACGGGGCCGTGGTTTTCGTAGGCGACGGCATGAACGATGCACCAGTCCTCGTTCGTTCCGACGTAGGTTTCGCCATGGGCGGCCTGGGCTCGGATGCGGCTATTGAGGCGGCCGATGTGGTCGTCATGGACGATGATATTCTCAGAGTGCCGCTTGCGCTCAAGATCGCCAGATTCACGCGCAAGATCGTTCTACAGAACATAACCTTCGCGCTCGTCGTGAAAGGCGCTTTCCTTGCATTAGGAGCCATCGGGGTCGCCAGCATGTGGGAAGCGGTTATTGGCGACGTTGGTGTATCGCTCCTCGCCGTACTGAACGCCATGCGTACCTCGCGTCATGTATCGGACTGATTATTGATATCCGGCTGAAGGATCACTGACTATCTGGTACGCTCGTGGTAAAAAGCGTGGCTGAATGTTGAAGCTGGGAGACCACACGAGTGGTCTCTGCTTGATCCTGGGGAGATCGTACCTAATACGCAATGAGGGGGCGATTAAGTGACAGGTTCGAATTTCGAGCTCGCACCGGAAGCTGAGCGGATACTGGTCGTGGAGGATGACAGTGCCATCGCGCAAGGTCTTGAATATCAATTGCGAGATGAGCGATACAGGGTTTTTCTTGCGAAAAACGGCAAGGAGGCGCTGCAATCTATCAAGCGAGACGATCCACACCTGATATTGCTTGATATCAGACTTCCTGACATGAGCGGCTTCGATATCTGCAAAAAGATCAGGGCGGAAGGTCGGACCCTTCCCGTATTGATGCTCTCAGCCCTCGATGGAGAAGCCGATCGTGTACTGGGGCTTGAGTTGGGGGCAGACGATTATATATCCAAGCCATACAAACTGAGAGAGGTTATAGCCAGAATTAGGAGCGCGTTACGTCGCAGTCAGCGCTACCATGGTACGCAATCCGGGAAAAACACGATCGCGTTCGGAGATATTCACATCGATTTTCCGAATTTGCGGATGCTGAAGGGCGACTTACCGATATCTATGACTCCTGCAGAATTCCACTTGATTCGGATGCTGACCTCGACGCCTGGTTTAGTGTATTCAAGAGAGAGGCTTATCGGAGCGATATACGGAGAATCGCGCTTCCTGGAGGCTCGTTCCATCGACGTCCACATGCATCACATACGAAGCAAGCTCGAGGATGATCCGAAGCATCCGCGCTGGTTCTTGACCGTCTACGGATTCGGCTACCGTTTTGCCGGCAATACAGAGCGATGACGGGCATGCGAATCGGGCAGAAGCTGCTTATCGGCTATTTCATAATGGCCTTGATCACACTTGCGGCAAGCGGCGGCGCTTCCTACTCATTAGTAGAAAAGTACCTCAATGAGCATGAGCGCGAACAGCTCGATTTTACCGTAAAGAATCTCGCAGGACAGATTGCTCCGCTGATGGTACCATCAATACAGGCCGCGCGCTTGAAGGATATGGTCAGTGTTCTATCACTACTGGGAGACTTTCGCACGGTCGTACTAGATAATAAAGGGAACGTTGTCGCTCAATCCGAGGGCGCTGATAAAGGCATAACCTATAGCGAAGCCGTTCCGGCCACTCGCGAGGGAACGGTCACTACTATAAACGAGGCTGGGGAGCGCTTTCTGAATCCGGCCTTCGCAAGCTTCTCTCGTGGGAGCGCTGAGAAGATACTCACTGGGCAGGAGCCTTCTGGTGTCATATGGCATATTTCGAAAACCTCCGCAGCCATAGGAGGAAAGATAGATTTCCGCTACCTTTGTACCTTAAGTACCGCGAGTACATCCACCGATTCTACTGGTGACATGGCATCCCGTAACGCGTCTATCGGCGTTAGAACTATTGGTAACGACGGTGGATCTGTAGTGGCCGAGATTGATGGATCGTCTGAGGTAGCCGGGTATTTAGTGTTATGGCACGTGAACGATCATGTTTCGGCCACGCTTCGATATTTGGCCGCTTCAATGTTCGCGGTCACGATCGCTGCGATCCTCCTCGCGACCGTACTTGGATTCTCAATGACCAGGGGAATTGTGAAGTCACTGAAAGCCATTGGCCAGCAAGCTAAAAAGATCGAAGCCGGCGATTTCAAAGCATGCGCCTTGGTGCCATCCGAAAATATTCTCGAGATTCGGGAGCTTGCCATCGGCCTCGACAGGATGGTTTCAACGATCGCGACCATGATCGAGGAAAGAGATGCCGACCGAATCGCACTTCGGAGGTTCATTGCCGATGCGTCGCACGAGATTAGAACTCCACTCAGCGCCATCTCTAATTTCATTGAATTACTCCAAGGCGCGGCGGCTGAGGATCGAAGCGCCCGTAAGCGATTCCTACTTGAATGCGAAAGGCAGGTCGACAGGTTGTATTGGATCAACAAGAATTTGCTCGATCTCGCGAGATTGGATTCAGGTATCCTCGTTCTGAACCTGTGCGACAATAGTGTTTCAGGGCTTGTCCAGGAAGCAATATCACTGTCCATAGCACGATTCCCGTCAAGAACGATCGAGGTAAAATTCCCTAATGGAGATTTGATCGTAAATTGCGATCGAGAATGGTTGCTTGTCGCGCTTTGCAACCTCATTGACAATGCCCTGAAGTATTCTCCTGAAAATTCTCGAGTCGAGGTGGGCGCTACCATCGGAAAGGAAGGTCGACACCTGGAGTTGTGGGTCCGCGATGAGGGCGAAGGGATAGCCACGGAGGATGTTCCTCACATCTTCGAGCGCTTCTATCGCGGCAAGACCGAGGTACCCGGCAGCGGCCTCGGGCTTGCCATGGCGGAGAGTATCGTCAGGCTCCATGGAGGGAGTATTGCTGTCGCCACCGAAAAAGATGTTGGGAGCACATTTTCCATACGCTTATTGGCTGGTGGCAATTCAATGCAGCCAGATTTGGATTACTCCAAATCAACCCTGGAATAATTCCTAAATAATCCTGATTATTAAGAAACAATAATACTAAGCTAACAAACGAGAAACAATGCTCAGTTATAATACATTCATTCAGCACAAAGCGCCAAGTGCGCGAGGATCATCGGTGTCTTTGACGAATGGAGAAGTTATGAAAACCACGATACGTGCAATGGATCGGAAAGAAAAGGCTGTTTTAATAACGATTGGCGCAAATCTAGTCCTTGTCGTCCTGAAGCTCTTCCTATCAGAGGCTTCTGGAAGCGTGGCGCTCAGGGCTAGCGCCTGGCATTCGATAGGCGACGTGTTCTCTGCAGGCCTAGTATTCGCGGGCTATATCGTAGCGAGAATCCTCTCCGGGAAGAAAGGGCGGCTCATCGCCAACATAGAGAACGGAATTGCCTTAGCCATTTCCGGACTCATATTCTACATGGCCTTCGATATCTTCAGGGAGGCCGTTTCGGGTGGTTCCGTCGCCGATTTGCGAAATATCTGGCCCGTAACGATCGCTTCTCTTGTGACGATCGCAATTACCTATTTCACAGCGAGATACAAGGAGTATGTGGGCAAAGCGACAGACTCGATCAGTCTCGTCGCGAGTGGATATCACTCCCGTCTCGACCTCTATGCATCCATACTGGTCATCATCAGTCTAGCGTCGTCGGCTCTCGGTCTTGGAGCCCTCGATCGCTTTGCCGCGCTGGTCGTATGCCTCCTCGTCGCGATCTCTGGGTGGGAAATAGCCTCGCACGCGATCGGGGCCTTGTCGAGGGGAAACGAGTCTGCCGGGGAGGCTTCAAATTCCCTGGTTCATGCTCGGATAAGCGGAGTGATAAAGGCCGGCGTGGCTATTCTCTGCGTTTTCACCCTGTTGAGCGGTTTTGCGACCATCCAACCTGGAGAGAGCGGGATCGTGAGACGCTTCGGACGCGCAGTCCGCGATGTTCAGCCGGGTCTAGCGTACAGGCTTCCCTACATCGAGAAGCTTGACACCGTCGCGACAGGAGAGCTGAGGCAGGCACAAATCGGCTCCACCCTCGTATTGACAGGAGACACCAACCTCGTGGACGTGGACATGCGTGTCCAATACCGGGTAAGCGATCCGCGGCAATTCCTGTTCGGCGTCGTCAATCCCGCAGAACTCGTAGCGAGGAGCGCGGAGGCTGCCATGCGGGAAGCAGTCGCCATAAGGAAGGTGGATGACCTCCTGGTAGGGAATCGCGCCGAGATCATCGAGAGCATCGAGCTCAAGACTCAAGCGCTACTCGAGGCGAACGCCTCCGGCCTCGTCATCGCCTCGGTGCAATTGGTCTCGGTGGCCCCGCCGGCGGATGTGGCTGAGGCTTTCCGCGATGTCGCGAGCGCCAAGGAAGACAAAAATACCTATATCAGCGAAGCCCTGGCTTATCGCAACGAAATCCTCCCCGCGGCGCGAGGAGAATCGACGAAGACTGTGCTGCTAGCCGAAGCCGAAACGAGGAGGAAAATCGATGCATCCGAAGGAGAAGCAGCTCGTTTCGCTCTCAGGGTGTCAGCCTATGGCTCGTCCCCGGCAATTTCCCGCGATCGGCTCTATATCGAGACAATGGAAAAGGCTCTTCCAAAAGCAAGAAAATACATCGTTGATCCACGCGTAGCGGACGCCCCTTCTCAACTCTGGATCTCACGAGATGCCATAAATCCGCAATCACGCTAGAAGCAGGAATAAAAAGCTAAGGGGAAGGCATAGCCTCTCCCGGAAAACAGAGCCCATCACGGAGGAATGCATGACAATCAAGCGAGGACTTTCTATTGGATTCCCAGCGCTCGCGTTTCTTGTCCTAACACTTGTTTTTTTTACGGTTGACACGACCGAGTATGCCATCGTGACTCAATTCGGCGCTCCCGTGAAGGTAATCGAGGAACCGGGGCTTTTCGCTAAGATTCCAGATCCTGTTCAAAGCTTGATCAGGCTCGATCGCAGACTCCAGATCTTCAATGGAACGGAAACGGAATTTCTCACCAAGGACAAGAAGAACATACTCGTGCAAGCCTACGCGACATGGCGGATCAGCGATCCCCTTCAGTTCTTCAAGAGCGTAAGGAATAATATCGGCGCTAACTTAAGGCTAGCTGATATCATGACATCAGACCTGGGAGCGATCCTCGGCCGATACGAGTTGACCGACATGGTGACGACGCAGTTGGAGCAGACCAAGTTGCCGATGCTGAGCGAGGAGGCCACCAAGCTCATCTCAGGCCGCGTAAAGCCTTACGGCTATGAAGTTACGGACGTGAGGTTGAAAATGCTTAACTTCCCGGAGGCAAATCGCAAGAGTGTATTCCAGCGGATGCGGGCGGAGCGCCAGCAGATAGCCAGGCAACTCAGGTCTGAAGGCACCGAGGAATCCACTAAAATCCGGGCTGCGGCCGACGCAGAGAAGACCACACTCCTATCCGCAGCGGCACGCGACGCTGAAAAGTTACGCGGACAGGGAGAGGCCGAAGCAGCGAAGATCTACTCGGCTGCATATGGTAAAGATCCTCAATTCTACAAGTTCCTGCGATCGCTTGAATCTTACGACAAGGTTATAACAGAAGGGACTACGCTGATCCTTCCCTCGAATTCGGAGCTCCTGAAATACTTAAATCCAAACGGTAGCGACTTGCGATAGGCGTACTGCGCGAGATGGTAACAAAAGGCTAGAGGAGCTTGACATGAACGAAGATAGTAATGGAAACGATAGGGACTCAGAAACGACCAGGAATGATGGTGTATCTGGAAACAAGGGGAAGGAACCGAATAGGATGACCCTATGGTTTCGCGCTCTTCCCTTCCGGATATCGGTATTTTTAAAAAAATTCCTACTCGATGGAAACAATTCAGCCCGAAAGGATATCCTCCAAGCCTTTGGGCACATCAAGCCTCGAAAGGTGATTATTGGGCTGCTCGGCTTGGTTATGACCTTCTACGCCCTCTCAGGGGTCTTCACGGTGCAGCCGGGCGAGGTGGGAGTGATACGGACCTTGGGCCGAATATCCAACCCTGCGGTTCTCGAAGGCCTCCGCTACAGGCTACCTTGGCCCTTTGCTCGGGAGGACGTCGTGAATATCTCCGAGGTGAGGAGGGAGACAATCGGTCTTGAGAGCGGCGAGCCCGAGCATACTGAACATTCGGAGGACCCCGGTAAAATCCAGGTATTAAGCGGGGATACGAATATTGTGGATTATGTAGTCGTCGTACAGTACAAGATCAAGGATCCTGTGGCCTATCTATTCAGTGCCAATCTCGCCCAATACCAGCTTGTGAGAGATTCGCTTCGCGCAGCGGTGACCAAGCTTAGCGGATCATTTTCAGTGGATGATATACTTGTCTCTAAGCGACAAGCCATGCTGGCTAGCATTATGTCGGAAATGCAGCTCCTCCTAGATGCCTACGACAGCGGCGTAGCTGTCGTAAACGTTAACTTCCAGAAGGCCTATCCACCCGACGAGGTCGCGGATGCATTCCTGGATGTACAAAGCGCGAAAGAGGATAAGGAAAAGGCGATTAACCAAGCCATCGGTTATCAGAATAGCTTGCTCCCTGAAGCGAGGGGACAGGCTGCGCGTACGAAGATGGAAGCCGAGGCCTTCGCGAGAGCCGCCGTGGAGAGTGCGAGAGGTGCGGCATCATCGTTCGAGGGCATCCTGGCGCAATTCCGGAGGGACAAGCTGATCTATGGAGAGGACGTGACCAGGTTTAGGCTGTATCTCGAGTCGATGGAAAAAGTAATGAAGCGCATGCGAACCTATGTCATCGAAAAAGGCGGTAAATTGGATCTTCGGATAATCGAATCGGCCGACGGTAAACCGGCAGTACCATTGGCTGGAGGTTTACGGTGAGCTCCAATGAGCCGGAATCCTTAGATGTCATAGCGGATAACGCCAGCGACTCTCCGACTTCTGACAAAGTCATGATTCTCCAAAAAAGCCATAAGCACACGAAACGGATTCGCATTATCGCGATCATAATATCGCTTTCCGTGATGATAGCGCTTGTCGTGCAATTCCGCGAACGGATATTCAGGCCGAAACCACCATCGCCGGAAATTGCGGCGACTTTCGACGGGGGACAAATCACTATAGAGGAAATTCGCGCCCATTTTAATCTGCTGTCGGGCGGATCCGGGATGGACAAGCCGCGATTGACCATCTCGACTGTAAAGGCAATCGTGCAGGAGATGATCGCTGACGAGATACTACGAAAATGGGCTAAGAGTCGCAAGGCCGAAAAGGACGAGAATATCGGGCATATGATGTCCCATGTCAATGAGGAAGTAAACCTCAGCGCATGGCATTCAGGAATGCATGACGGCTCCATGGGTATCAACGAGAGCGATATAGATGCATATTACCAAGCAAACAGGCAAGAATACGGAGAGAAGACCCTCGGAGAGGCGCGCGACGAGATCGAAAAAATCCTAAAAAAACAGGGCGAGGATCGCTTCGTTGAGAACTTCCTTGCCGGACTCAAGAACTCAGCGGACATTCGTCGTAATTATGAAGTCCTCAAGGTTCCAAACCTCGAGCAATCCGAGATACTGGACTACTATGAGAGAAATCGCGATAAATTCGTCCAGCCTACCCGCTTCACCGTCGATCTGACAAGGATCGATTTACCGGCTGGCGAAGCGGATACTGTCGCCTCGCGGATTGTCGAAAAGGCGCGTTCCGGTTTCAGGCTTGCCGATGCCGCCCGCACCGAAGGGAATGCGGTCTTCGTCAGCGAAGGAGAGATACTCGAAAAAGGTTCCATGGAGCAAGCTTTCGAAGAACAGATAGCATCACTCGAGATTGGGCAGATTAGCGAACCTTTCCGACACGCTGGAGCGACCTTCATCGCAAGTGTTTCGAGCCGCGAGGGGGAGCGGAAGCTCGGCTTCGACGAAGCCGAACCGATAGCGAGGCAGGCCGCCTGGCTGGAAAAGCAAGATACATGGTTTACTAGCAACCGCGACCTTACCCTTTTCTCCGTCGGAGGGGAGCGATTGAGCCTTGGTGAATTTTGGACCGAGTACGGAGAGCTTCCCCACGATTTGTCAGCGATGTATGCCGGAAGCTCGGGGATGGCAAAGTTAGCCGAGGCCTTGCTCGAAAAATACCTTGTTGCCGAGGAAGCATCCAGGGGAGGATCCGCTTCGGCGAAAGTCTCGGCTCGAGCCGAGGAGGCTCGCTTGAGACTGCTTTCCGAGATGATGGAAAAGGAAGAAATCGATGACAAGGTGTCAGTGAGCGAAGCGGAGATTACGGCATTTTTTAAGGAAAACAGACAAAGGTTCGAAATTCCTCCGCAATCCAAAATCAGGCGGATCACTATCAAGGTAGACGAATCGGAAGAAGGCACACGAGCGGCCTGGCGTAGGGCCGAAGAAGCATACGCGCGACTGGTACCCGGTCTTTTTGGAAAACCGGCTGGATTTTCGGAGATCGCCAGTCAATACGACATGGCAGCGATAGATGCAGGGAGTGGATGGAACGACACGGCAACTTGGTCTGGCAAGGGAAGGGATGTATTAAGCGAGATGCGCGACCACGCATTCCACGAGAACGTTCGGAAAATACCCGTTGGCAAGATAGGAAAGCCGTTCCTAATCAACGATCGGATATACATAGTCCAGGTCATGGAACGATCGAAGCCAGAATCCCTTGATATAGAGGAGGCTAAAGGCATCATCCGCGAAGAGTTGACGGCGCGAAAGCACGACGAGCTCGCGAAGGCGTTCTCGAAGCAAATGCTACGAGAGAATAAGGCCAGAATATACGACCAGGTGCTCCGGACCATCGCTGACGATGAAAATGAAATATCGAAAAAGACTAACGAATAATGCTCAACTGTGTCGCGTTGGTGATTACGCGGATGTGCTCTCGGCCATGCAGCGATCGACGCAGCCAAGCACGGCACAGGCCTCGTTGAGTAAGATTGGACTGTGGTCAGCGCCACGGCTTCGAGAGGCCTGGCGAAAGATGTATCAGCCGGATCAAGCGAAGTTCACTGCCGAAAGCCCACACTTCTCGGACTTTGTCGGTAGGAACACTCTACCACCAAATTGGTCAATAGGTCTCGACTTCGAAACTCGGGGAGAATCGCGTCCTCATCAGGACGGCCTTGAAATCCCCCGGCGTAAGCCCTTCCAACCTTGATAGCCACTCAGCCGCCTCGATGGAGAGCTCCGTCTCGGGGAAGTAGCGCTTGAACAGGACGAGATGGCTATCCTCGGAGAGCGGGCTGAAGCCCACCCGAAGGAAAAGCGACGGAGTGCGGCCATGTCGAGAGTCCCGAGGAGATTCGTGCAACAGACAAAGACGCCGGAGTGAGCCTCCTTCTGGGTGAAGAGATCGTTGGTCTGCGAGCGCGCCCAAGAGTGCTGGATCTGGGTGCGATTCAGGAAGAGGGAATCAGCCTCGTCGAGGAGGAGGATGCTCTCGGCAGCTTCGGCTTGCCTGAAGGCCTAGGCGATAGCCTGCTCGGTATTGCCGACCCAAATACTGAGGAGGTCGAATGACCGGCGCTGGATGAGCTCTCAGTCGAGGATCTTGGCAAGGTAGCAGACGAACTCGGTCTTGCCGGTAACGGGAAGGCCATAGAAGAGAAGGTTCATAGAGTAGCGATCGCCAGGTCGCATCCGCTCGTAGAACGCGTCATTGCCCTGAGAATCACGTTTGGAGGTTTGACCCATACTGACTCCCATGGACATGAGTGCCTTGCCAGGGGAGACTGGAACGATGAAAGAACGAAGGATCTATAGCGACGAATTAAAAGCCGAAGCAGTAAGGATGATCACTCGAGAGGGTTCTTGCTTCGTTTTCATTGGCAGGAACAGCCTTGAGCCATGCGAGTTTTTCGTCCCTCGTCGAAGCTCCCATTGTTCCATCTACATGATCTGCTGATACTGAAACCACCTGACAACGTTCTTTAGAAGAAAGGCTCTGGTAATAGGCGTCTTTTTGGGTATTGAAGAGACCAGTTATCATCTTTGATACTTTTATCGACTGTCAAAAAGCGACCGCAGGAGCATAGGAGATGTGGCCGATTCACGCAAAAGCTCCGCATCAAGCAACATGCGTTTCGAGAGAGCGTTGATGCAACCAATGAGTTTTGATGCGTCGTCTGTATTGATTTCCTGTGTCTTGTCGGCAATTGCGGCTTGAAGGGCTTCAGGTATCTGATCCTCATTCATAGTAAGAACAAGCACCTTGTAATCCGAGAGAAGATTCTTCTCGACAGCCTCCCCGAATCCAAGTCTATAGACCTCCTCGCCATATACCGCAGGGTCATCCATAGAGCAAAGAATTGCATCAGCTTCTTTGGCTTTCTTTTGGCTATCTTCGCTATAAAGGTGAGGAGTAGCCGTCATGTATAGACGCTTTTTTGCCTTCAGGAAATCATTGTCATGAACCTTTACGAAAGCAGAATCATCCTCGCCTTGAAGGGTTATGCCAGTTGTTCGATGTGCTTCATCGCAAATTACGAGATCGAATACCAGTTTATCAACAGTCTCTTTGTTTAGAATTCCTTGGACTTCAGAGATTACATCGATTGATTGATAGGTGGAAAATACGACAGTCATCCCACCCTTTGGCTTTTCCTTATAGCGGTGGAACTGCTTGAGGATGCTTTTGACATTTGTCGATGCGGGCAAAGCAAGATCTTCTACACTATAGCCATCTGCATCTTCATTTTTATTTTTTTTCTTGCTGACATCCGCATCCGAGCATATGCAAATTGGATTCAAAGGCTCAGGAGCTTCAGCACACCATTCGCGGAGGGTCTGCCCAAGAAGAGCGATCGAAGGGACAAGAAAGAGGATGAGTCCCTTTCCATCAGTCTCATTCTCGGCAATCTTTAAGGAGACGAAGGTCTTTCCTGTGCCGCAAGCCATGATGAGACGCCCACGATCTGATGTCTTGAAGTGTTCATGAAACTTCTCAAGGGCTTCTTTCTGATGAGGGCGAAGCTTCTTTCTCTCCTGAAGTGCCTTGTCCCCGCAAATGCCTTTCTCCAAGGATTCCCACTCGACAGGGGACTGCTCAAGATCAGAGAGCGAGATCCTGCTAACAGGAGGATGCTGATGATGGATAGCTTCCTCGGCATTGCTCCCCCACTTGTTGGTCGTGGAAATCCAAAGCCGATTGGAGAAGACAGTTTTCTGTAAATCCTCGTTAATGAAGGTCCTGCTGGAAGTCGAAAGGAAGGAATCAACTGCAGGCTTATCGATGTAGGTGTCTTCGGAGAAGCATTTACACTGTATCGCCCAATAGTCGCCATCTTGCGTCTGTGCAACGAGGTCAATGCCAGTATCTTTGCCACCGAAGTCTTTGCGGTAAGGGAACTCCTCCCACATCCAGACATGCTTGAAGCGACCCGCGTATATAGGCTCGGTTTGCAGATAAGCTTGCATGAGACGCTCAAACCTTGCTCCTTTGTCCCTCTCGGAAAAAGAGAAGTGCCTATATTTTTCGAGAATGGTTTGAAACTTCATCGCCCAACTCCTGCAAGTGCTTTTTGCTAATTCCGCATCATTTTAGCATGGAAAAGCATTCAACGCACCAAGAGATAGCACGATATTATCGATCGAAAGGTGAGGCTTACTTGAGTATTTTATTGTCAGGTTAGGAGATCTAGAATTTGAATGGGTTGCCATTTGGTGGGCGATGTGTTCCATATGACATATCCACAAGAAATGTCAGGGCAATAGAAGTAAATGTCAATTCTATCACTCCTAACGAGGTTGTATCTCTTACAGCGAGGGCACTGAAGCCGAGGCTCGAGACGGAGTGAGAGAATGGATGAATGGGAATTTGCCATCGGTACCTCGTACCTGGTTAACGCTCAGAATCCTGGGCTTTGCTTGAATTAATGCAGAAATTAATGAGTTTTCTTTGGTATGACTGATAAAAGACAGATGTTAATGGGGATAATAAACAAAAACTTATATGATAATGGATACTCCTATCTAGTAAAAATGTGCTTATATGCGAAAAACATACGAATAATGCATTAAACGCATGAATATGTCATTTATCGAGTGCCGAAAACTTGGCTAATGCGGAATAATCACATTATGGAAGCGAGATAAAGGCTTCCTAATACGATCCAGGAGGCCAAAGATGGCAGTAAAGACCTTGAAAGTATGTGATCTCTGTGGAAAAGCCAAGGAAGAGTTGAAACACAATGTAAAGATCGATGGGATTGAGCTTAAAGAAGTCTGCGACAACTGTGAAACAAAGCTCGCGGCTTATGTATCCAAGCTGAAAAACCCTCCGAAGAGTCGGTATATGCAACATAAGAACAAGGTCGCTGGAACAACCAAGTAAATCAAAAGTAGATATAACAAGCCCCTCTCTGGAGGGGCTTAACTTTTATTTGGAGGATTTGATGACTGATGATATTGATGAGAATGATGACAATCTGATCTTCTCCTATACTAGAAAGCAAGCAATAGAAGATGGTGTCCTTATTGAGATCCCAAAACTCGAAGATCAGCCCAACATCTTCAAGTATCAGACTGTTGTCACCTCAGCAGTTTATTCAATATTAGATATAACTAATATACAAGCAGATTTTCAAGCACTTCTCAGGACTATCGTTTGGGCGGTCATCCAGCAGAATAAGGAATCAGATCGAGTTGACTTCTTGTTTAAAAATGAAGAGATGTATGCTCTCTGTCATCCTGATGATGATGGTTTTACTCCTGTCATTACTATAATGCTTACTATAGAAAATTAGAAAAATCTTTTAAAAAAAGTGATAATCAGCTCTGCTGCTGATTATTACTATTAATATGGGCACTAAAAATTATTCATTTTATTCCTCACTGCCTCAACCAAAACAGATTACAGTATTCTCACAACAACGATATCAATACGTTTTTTCCCAAAATGATTATTCTCTTAAGTGCATTATTTTGAAGAAAAAAAATATTACAAAACACGTTAACCAAAAAAATTATATTTGGCTAACGAAACATATTATTCATCTTTATTGTATTCCCCCTCCTTATCTATAGGAATTTAGATATACAAATCAACTACTGATAGAATAAACATCAGCTAGAAAGCTGGTTAATACTTTATGGAGGTATACTTATGGATTCTATATATTCTGATTATTTTCTTACGGCGATAAAGTCGTTTGATTATAATCCTTATGAAAGCGTTGAGACTAAAATTCTTCAAGGACTTTGGCCTGTTTATGAATTCTGTCATCGTGAAGAGGGTTATAACCTGGATCCAGCTCACTACAAAAAACTCAGTTTCCTGCGTATCACCATGACTTTTATTGGAATGGAGGATTATGATGATGAACCCGTCTGCCGTATGAGAATTGGTCACCTCACAGATGAAGAGAAGGCACGAGTTATTAGCTCTGTTCATGAACTTTATGAATATTTCAAGGAAGCAGAGAAAAATGGGACGGCAACGAATCCTCGTATTGATTAGTTAATAGATGAAGTCAATGCTCAATCTTAAGACTAGTAGATTAAGATTGAGCATCCTTTCAAATTGTGGTCCCTCTCATCAAAGTACAACAGTGATGAGTTTTGTTTGTACGGGTTAGGGTAGAAATAATTATATATAATAAATAAAATATATAATATTCAGTGTACTCAAATTTCGATCGGCCATCCCTAATTGGAGCATGTCTACTTCCTCATCAAATTTGTCTGATCCGCGAGTTTCAGTCTATACCCTTTTTACTCGGTAAAAATTCTAATTTATCTTCTGGTGTCTTCCAAGATCTGATCAATTCATCAACAGACGTTGTTCCTAGAAGCTCCCTGGCGGCAGCAAGCCTTTTACTAGTATCTATCCTATCTATGTATAGTTTTGCTATTGGCGTGCTATCGCTAAATACCAGATCGAGTTAAAGGATGGAATTCGTAATATATTCTCTACTTTTCAGTGTGGGACCAATAATAATTCCTCATTTTTCAAACATCATCAGATCGTTCCCAACTAGGTAAAGATGCAAGTCTCTTTTCTGGTGCCTTCCATGATCTGATTAAGTCGGCGACAGACTTAATGCTTAGAAGATCCTTGGCAATCACAAGCCTTGCAGACAACTCATCTTTAGTTTCTAGTGCTTCCTTTTCAAGGGTACGGGTGAGCTCGTCGATAAAGGCTTGCTGATTCTTCAACTCAGTCCATGATGCAATCAGTTTCTCAAGATCATTCCGACTTTCGGCTTCAGCTCTCTTCTGTGCCTCCCAACGCCCGCTTTCGCTGATACTCTCGCTGTTCGGCTTCAAATTTAACCTGTGCTTATACGTAGGGTACCTGATGGATTACAGCAGGTATTGTCTATAGGATGAGTAAAGCTGTATTCCATGACTTGCCCGTCTTGGTGGGCTAGTAGGATGGCCTACTGGGCAAATCAGCCCCTACAAGTTGAAGTACCATATAGGCTACACAGCCTGATATTTCATAAATTGCTTGAAAATCAACCCTATCCCGCTATTCTTTAAGTATTAATATATGGATCTTACGATATAGGGTAGGCTTACATTTCTATTAAAGGTTTGCTGTCCTTATATATGAATCATAAGCAAAAGGCGTATACAAATGATAACTGATTTTTTAAAAAGAATGGATGATGGATAAGAATAGGAGCTAGAAACCTTATTATACGGGCATAGTAAAGCTAATAGTTATTGTGGGAGTCCACTATTTATTGAGGTCCTATTAGTCTTTATTTATGCAATATAAAGCATTCAAAGACGATCATAGTTCATCACTAAATTGTCTCCGAAAAAAGCATCTCCCGTTAAGCAATGGATGAATGAAAGAATAACTAAAAAGCCCGAACTGCCCGCACAGCAAAGAAATTGGACTTTTGATGATGCTGCTGGTAGCCACCACTGGAAGCAATGTCTACCTCCCATGCTTCAGCCTCATTGAACTCCGAGGAACTCCAAAACCAAGTATAAATATTACCATTAGAATAGCCTGCTTCTTGTTGTGATATATTCAACTGGGTAAGTTCATCCTTGGATGGCAGAAACCAAACATCATAACCACCTAACACCAGATCCTTATAAAGCAATGCCGCATAGCTACCTACCATTCCTACCCCGTGTACAGATACAATCGTCGTAGTGTTGGCGCTTCCGCTTTCTATCCCAGTGGCAGTCGCTCCTGTGGCTATATTTCCGCTTAACCCTGGCCATATAGCACGCATTGCATGATCACTCGGTGTTGCCTCCATGTAGCGCCAGCCTGCGGAATAGTACCCCTTATCATAGAATATAAAGCCTCCGGCAGGTCCTGTATCGCCAACAACGTAGTAGTCTCTCCAGATTGCATACAGTACAATGTTGGTTGTGCCCATAGTGAACGTAGAAGCTGCTACCTGGTTCGTTCCTGTCCCGTTTGCCTCTGTGTTCCAGCCCCCAAACACATATCCGGTTTTTGTCAGAGTCCCGGTATTGCCAAGGAGTGTGACTGTATTGTTGGCAAAATATCTTGTTGAATCTTGTGGGACGATCCCGCCCGTATTGCCATTACCGTTGTACGTAACTGTGTATGTCGGAGACCACTTTGCATAAAGAATCACGCTGGTCCAATCCATTGCAAAGGTTGAAACCACTGTACGGTTGGTCCCGGTTCCTGCCGCCTCGGTGTTCCAGCCATCAAGTTCTTAAGCATTGTTTCGCTTAAAACAGTAACAGCTGTTCAAGAAATGGTCGATGCCAAGGGTTGGGTAGTAGGCTATGTTGAACTGAACTACGAAATGAATCCATTTCGAGCCGTTGTGAACTATGCACAATTGGCTTTTCTCTTCGCAGCGGCGGTTGCGGTAGTATTGGCGATCCCCATCGGCATCATTTCCAGTAGGCGAATCACGACACCTCTTATGCAGTTAAGCGATGTCGCCATCAGGATGAGTTCAGGAGATTTTTCGGTTAGGGCGAAAATCAAAGGCAAAGACGAGATTGGCATCCTGGTAGAGAAGTTCAATCAAATGGCCTATCGGATTGAAGAGTTATTCAGACAATCAAATGAGGACCGTGACACTTTGCGCAGATTTATATCCGACGCGTCGCATGAGCTTCGAACCCCATTGAGTGCTCTCGCGAACTCAATAGAACTACTTCAAAACGCAGCATCGAGTGACCCTTTGGCCCGAACGAAATTCTTAAGAATCTGCGAGTCCCAGGTTCAGAGATTGGGATGGATTACTGGGAGTCTTCTGGATTTATCGAGAATGGATGCACACAATCCGGAGCTTGATTGGGGAACATATCAGCCATTCGATCTTGTAACGGAAGCGGCCTCAGCCTTTGAAGAACAGGCAAAGCGAAAAGGAATCCAAATCATCATCAAAAACCATGAACCAGAAGGTAAAATCAATTGTGATCGATCCAGGATGATCATGGCGTTATCAAATTTGATAGACAATGCCGTCAAGTTCACCGATCCTGATGGGCTTATTAAAATCAGTGTCCATATGGCTAATGACGAAATCACCTGCAAATTCCGGGTTCAGGATACTGGTACTGGAATTCCGGCGACAGACCTTCCCCAAATATTCGAGCGATTCTATCGAGGAAGGGCCAACCAATCACAAGGCTGTGGTCTCGGATTGGCAATTGTCGAAAGTGTAGCAAAGATACACGGAGGCAACGTAACCATAGAGAGCAAATTCGGCGAATGCACAGTGGCTACAATCTCCATTTCAAGATATCAAGCCAGCATATTGCCCTGACACTATTTCGCGGAGTTTTGTGGTATCTTGGGTGCACGTAAAGAAATAGAAAAGCATTTTTGCAGACATCCGGATAGCGATCCCCGGATCCCGGTCGCTATCTACTTCAGTCGTCTGTTTTCATCCCCGAACTGTCAATTTTTTTTGCTTCACTGGGCGTCATACCGCTATACTTCTTTTTCCAGCGAAAGAAAGTCTGCTCGGAGATACCCATATCATGGATTACCTGAGTAACTGATTTACCTGTCTCTACTTGCTTGATGGCATAAGTAATCTGTTCATATGAAAAGACTGAATTCTTCACTATTCCTCCATGTGCCCAATACTGTCGTCGATAGTATTGCCTAGGTCTTATTCTTGACTTGACGAGCTGTACGCATCGCATTTAGCACAGCAATGAGAGAGACACCGACATCGCCGATGACCGCTTCCCACATATTGGCGACACCTGCAGCGCCGAGAGCGATGAAGACTCCCTTTACGACAAGCGCGAGAGTAATGTTCTGTAGAACAATCTTTCGGGTGAATTTTGAAATTTCAAGCGCGAGGGGTACTCTTGCGATGTCGTCGTCCATGACCACGACATCGGCGGCTTCAATCGCGGCATCCGATCCCATTCCTCCCATGGCGAATCCCACATCAGAACGTACGAGGACCGGCGCGTCATTCATGCCATCGCCCACGAAAACCACAGCGCCATTTCTATCTGGGTCTTGCTCAAGTGACTCCAGCTTCGCTACTTTTTCATCGGGGAGCAGTTCGGCGAAGTATCCGTCGAGCCCGAGTTCTTTTGAGGTTCTCTCCGCGACCGAACGATCATCTCCAGTCAGCATGACAACCTTGCGTACGCTTAGTTCTTTCAGCTTGGCTACAGTACTGGCGGCAGCGGCCTTGATCCGATCCGATATGATGATATATCCAGCATATACTCCATCCACCGCCACATACGCAACCGTGCCTTCGACTCCGCTTTCATCATGTGCTATAGCTTCACGGTGAAGCATGCGATCGTTGCCTATCACGATGGTTCTCGCACCAACTTTGGCAATCACGCCGTGCCCCTTCACTTCGACGATATCCTGTGCCGTCAATGAGCCGGATCCGGCCGCCTCGCGGATCGATCGTGCAATGGGGTGCGAAGAATGCGACTCAGCGGCAGCCGCCCATCCAAGGAGTTCTTCCTTCGTGAATCCATTGTGAACCACGACCTTCACCACAGAAAAGACCCCTTCGGTGAGTGTGCCCGTTTTATCGAACACAACGGTATCGACCTTGCTCAAGGTATCGATATAGTTCGATCCTTTTATCAAAAGCTTGTTGCGTGATGCGCCACCAATTCCTCCGAAGTATCCAAGGGGAATCGAAACAACGAGAGCACAGGGGCAGGATATGACGAGTATAACCAGAGCACGGTAGACCCACTCCTCAAGGGTAGCGCCTGAAATGAAAAGCGGAGGGAGAAAAGCCACAAGCGTGGCTATGCCTACTACAATGGGAGTATAAATGCCAGCGAACCGAGTTATGAATTTTTCGGTTGGCGCTTTTTGGGACGCCGCGTTCTCGACAAGCTCGAGGATGCGCGCTGCCACAGTCTGTCCGAATTCCTTCTCGACCCGTACCACGATGCGGCCTTCATCATTCACAAAGCCGCCGAGAACCTTGTCGCCAGCCTCGACTTTTCGCGGCACTGATTCGCCAGTAAGGGATGAAGTGTTCACTGAGGATGTGCCTTCAACAACCGTTCCATCGAGCGGAACTCGCTCTCCAGGGAGCACCTCAATCAAATCATCAACGTTTACTTCCTCGGGTGCGACGAGCCATCTCTTGCCATCCACGAACATCCGTGCAGAATCTGGCCTTAAATCCATCAAGGATGCTATTGATTTTCGGGATTTTTCGACTGCTCGATCCTGTAGATACTCTCCCACTGAATAGAACAGCATGACACCGACAGCCTCGGGCAATTGATGAATGACGATCGCGCCGATGGTAGCGATGCTCATAAGGAACATTTCGTTGAAGACCTGTCCTCGTATGATATTCTTGAATGCGGCGATGAGAACGGGAGCCCCGACGAGCGCGAAAGCTGCAAGAAGAATTCCATACTCGGCTATTGATTTGGGAGTCTCGTGTAATGCTTTATTGAACACAGACCCAATGATAAAGAGGAGTCCTGCGGCAATGATCCTGATCATGGGATGGCCGCTCTTTATCTCATCTGATTCATAAGTTTTTTTACTATCCAAAGAGGTGATGGTAACCCCCGGTTCGGTATGATCTATTATTTTTCGGGCCTGTTCTTCATAGTTCTCGTCCAGATAAACCGTTCCCGTGGCAAAGCTCACGCGGGCGGTCTCCATACCCTTATTCTTCTGGAGTGCGCGTTCAATTTCGTTGGCGCATTGCGCGCAATCGAGTCCCTGAATCTTGTATTTGGTCATATTCTCTCCCTGCTATTATATACGGTCTATATAGTGTTCTTTGGCTTGCTTTATGAGGTTAAGTACGTGAGTGTCCTCAAGGCTGTAGAAAACGCTCTTGCCTTCCTTGCGGCTTTTGACTAGACGCAAGGTTTTGAGAAACCTGAGATGATGGGAAATAGCAGGCAGCGTCATTTCCAAAAGGAAAGCTAGATCGCATACGCAAAGGTCGCGCTGGGCAATGAGATAAAGAATTTTTACCCTTGTTTCGTCGGATAAAGCTTTGAAAAGCTCCGAAAGCCCCGCGACGTCGAGCAGCAATTCACGAAGCTGGTCTGCTTCGGCAGCGCAGGTAACGCCACATTGACTGCAAATGTCTTCGTTCATGAATACCTTCTCCTAAACGATTGCTTGATTAAGCAATCGTTTAGGAGAAGGTATTCGATAGACGATTTCTTGTCAATAGAACGAGGTTAATGCTCGATAAAAAGTGCTCTGTGATCGATCATCGTATTAGTGCCGGTCTCGACCTGGCAATATTCACATATTTCAGCGGATCGGTGAGTTTTCCTGCTAGAAGAACTTCGTAATGCAAGTGCGGACCTGTAGTCAGGCCGGTTTTACCGACGGTCCCGATCACACTGCCCCGTAGTACGCTCTGTCCACGATTGACTGCCATTGTCTTTAGATGTGCATAGCGCGTAGTATAACCATTTTCGTGTTGGATGATGATATTGTTACCGTACGTTGCGTTATACCCTGTGAAGGAGATCGTTCCGTCGGCGGCCGCAATAATTGGATCTCCAGACCGTGCGTTGGAAATATCAAGTCCTTTATGGAAATAAGGCTTGCCAGTAAAAGGATTTGAGCCTGCGCCAAATACGTTGGATATATAGCCAATTTCCCCTTCTAACGGCCACAGAATCGGCAACTCCAATAGAAGCTCTTGGTTGCTTAAAGGTATAAGGCTAGATATGCGCATACTACTCATCTGCCTTCTTTGATAATCTTGTAGCTGGATCAGATCTTCAGATTCTGAAATAGCAAAACTAGGCTTCATCTCTGATTTAACTGTGGCAGCGGTAAGGTTCTTGCTCTCATCCAATCCGTCGATAGCAGTAAACATTAATGGCAGTAAAATTGCCAACATAGTCCTGAAAAACACTGTCACGATCTTTTGAAAACCATGAGGATGACTAGGCTTGAGGAGCGGAAAGACACTCTGTTTATTCTTTTCAAACTTGCACAATAAGCCCATCGACACCTCTGAAGAAGAATTCCACACTATACAAATGTTAGAGGTTATACAAGGTTACGCTTCCGTATTTCAATCTGTATCTGCTTTGCAGCCGCACTCATTTTTCAGTAGAATGACCTTATGTACAGATCCTCAGTCCGATCTACGATGCTTTGCTTAACGTTAATTCTTTTTGCAGTTACATTGAGGATTTCAGCAACCGAGCAAAGTATACAGGAGTACAGCGCTGATGTAATAGCAGTATCCTTGATCACGATTCTGCCTGGTCAGCCCTTATATTCCTCTTTTGGCCACACGGCTATTCGGGTCGTCAATACTGAAAGCAGAGAGGATATACTCTATAATTATGGCCTTTCTGTATATCCTTTTAACCTTCGCTTCCTGGGCAAGATGCTTATCGGCAAAATGGACTTCATGGTCGATGCGTTGAAGACCGATGAAACACTTCGCTTCTATCGGGGAGTGGAAAATCGAACAATCATCGAGCAAGTGCTGAATCTTGAATCGAAGCAGGTTGAAAACATTGTTGCTACCCTTGAGCATGACGTTCGACTGGAAAATAGTGTCTATAACTATCGCTATTTTACTGACAATTGCACAACCAAGGTTTGGGAGATTCTCTCCCCATTCATTGCTGATGTAAACGTTACAGCAATTCCGAGTTCAAGACCAACGTTAAGAGGTTCCATCAGGGAAGCAATAGGTGAGAAAACCTGGCTGCGCTTATTGATTGATCTGTTGCTTGGGTTCCCGGCGGATCGTCCACTTGCTCCCAATGTTCAGCCATTTCTTCCCTTGCAGCTAATGGAAAAGGTGGAAAGATCATCAGTCAAACTCACTGTCGGTCAACAGAATTTTGTCCTTAGTTCTCAGGTCCTTTACAAGGCTTCGAAGCAATCTCTCCTCCCATTACAGATCCAGCCGATCATATTCTCAGTTGTGCTTCTCGGGTTGTCTCTTTGTCTATCCCTGATCCCCAGCACACTGCTCGCCCAAATTTTCGATGCGTTTCTTTTTGGAGCCACTGCAATCGCTGGATTATGCATTTTGTTGTTTGGGATTGTAGCCGGATACCGCGAAGTTGGTATGAACCTTAACCTTTTATGGGCTAACCCTTTGGCAGTTTTTGCGCTTGTTGCCCTTCGGCGAGGACTATATCGCCGTGCATCAGCCATTATCGTACAGATTTTCACTTATTCTGCCGGGCTGTTTGCCCTCGTCGGAGGAGTAGGCATTCAAACTCTACCACTGGAGTTTCGAATCATTGCACTTGCTATTGCTATCAGGAGTATTTCTTTGTATCGTCATACTCTACCTGTTAGCAAAACCTATCAAAGAAGATATTAATCCAGAGATGGACCACCTCGGCATTGAGTCTAGCATCTCCCGATAATGTATATAAGAACCAATGTTAATCTCGCCCTGTATCTGTCACATGGAAGGGATTAAAATTCGTGTCACTGGCATAGATATCATTGCCTTCAACTTTCTTGATCCAATTAACGACTAAATAGGTCTGAGATTCTGTTACTAGTTTGGGAATTAGCCAAGTTGCTCCAGTTTAGTATTATTAATACTTAGTTCATGTGGTATTCGATATGCTCTTGATATATTAAATGATACACTTGTTGTGAATTTACCGTATCCTTTAGAAAGACTATCAGAAAACAAACAAGGAATAGTAATACTTAATATCTGATACAAAAGGCAGAGGTTAAGATCAGATCTTTCCATAAGCAAGCGGCTGTAGTTTTCATCAAGAATATTGCCAGGAATTGAGACTTGTACTCTATCGGGACTTGAGAGGTTATAGTCCGGCATCGGAAAGAATCGCTTTTTTGCTTTTCGAACATACGTCTCGTTGAAATTAGATCTTTCGACAGTCCCAATCTCCAACCTCGGCAGGCTTCCAGCCGTTCTCTGGAAACGACAAAATCAGGAACGGCTTTGGACCATCGACCCGCAAAAATTCAGCGAACAGCATTTACGACGTGAGAAACTACTCTCTGATTTCTCATATTGGTGATGCCAGCGACGATATAGATTAGCCTATCATGTTTCAGGTACATCCTTTCCTCCTCATCGAGGAAGAAGGATAACGATCTTCAACCGCTTGTCATGATGAGGAGAATTGGAAGCTTACGCCACAACAGCACCCCGCACTTTTTTGTTCGGCGGCTGGTTTTGGTTTCGCTTGCTGCCGAGATCATCTCATTCGAGACGTTGCCTCTCAGCTGTGGTCCAACCGGCTACTGGCTCCCAAATCCCGTCTGATTCAGGATACCCCGCTTCAATGCGCATGCAATAATCATAAAGACTTGCTGCGAGGTTGTTGATTATTCGGTCATTGACATGCTTGAATGCGCATGTTATCATATGTGTATGAAAGAGACCGATGTTAGCGATTCCAACGAAGTTTGCCGGGTATTGATTATCCATGACGAAGCGGTGCAAGCAGCCAGACAGGGTATACCGCCCGAAGATCACATCCAAGAAATGGCCGACCTGCTAAAAAACCTGAGCGATCCAACACGAATCAAGCTGATCAACGCTTTGGCGTGTTCGGAATTGTGCGTGTGTGACCTTGGCGCGGTGCTTAACATGAACCAACCTGCTGTCTCCCAGCAACTGAGAACTCTCAAGCAGGCTGGGCTCGTTGCCAACCGTAAAGAAGGGAAAATCGTCTATTATCGCCTCAAGGATAAACGCATCATGCAAATCTACGACACGACACTGATTCATCTGGCTGAAACCACTGAACGAGTAACCTCTATCAAGGAGACAAAGTAATGATGACGGAAAACCAAAAGCCCTTTGGCATACAATTGATGCAAGTGGATGGCATCTCGTGCCTTGATTGCGCCCAAAAGTTTGAGAAAGCGGTTGGTGCGCTGCCGGGTGTCACTAAGGCTTCATTGAATACCATGACTGGCAAGCTGACGATTGACGGACAGGTTGATCTCGAAGCAGTACGCCGCTTGGGGAAAGAAGAGAACTATAAAATTACCCTGGAGACTCAGTCACGGCAGGCCGTAGAAACTGTCCTTCAGGTGGATGGCATCTCCTGCCTTGATTGTGCCCAGAAGTTTGAAAAAGCAGTTGGTGATTTACCGGGTGTCAACAAGAGTTCACTGAACACAATGACTGGCAAACTAATTATTCAAGGTCAGGTTGATCTGGAAGCGATACGCCGCTTGGGCAAGGAAGAGAACTATACCATCAGTCAGGCTGTCAAACAGGAGAAAACCGAGGTCCCAAAACAGCACACTGATTGGGATAAATGGAGGGCAATAGGCGCGGGTGTGGCAGTCGTCATAGGTTACGCGGTCGAGAAGCTGGGTGGTCCTTCGTTTGTCTTCATTCCTGTTTATCTCTTGGCTATTGGTCTGGGGGGCTGGAGCAATTTCAAGAAGGCCGCACACGCCCTGCCCCGACTCAATTTAAATATGAGCGTGCTGATGAGCGTTGCTGTCGTCGGTGCGGTGCTCATTCGGCAGTATGAAGAAGGCGCGATAGTTGCTTTCCTGTATGCCATATCCGAGATGCTCGAAAAATGGACGATGGATAAAGCTCGGAAATCGATCCGACAATTGATGGACTTCGCTCCAAAAACAGCGCGCATTCGCCGCGACGCTATAGAAGCGGAACTACCCGTCGAAGAGATTCGCATCAATGATGTGATGATCGTCAAGCCGGGCGAGAAGATCGCCATGGATGGCATTATCCTTCTCGGTGAATCCGCTATCAACCAAGCAGCAATCACTGGCGAATCCATTCCCGTAGAAAAGGCCCCTGGAGCCGAGGTATTTGCTGGATCACTGAACACCCAAGGATCGCTGGAAATCCGTGTAACCAAACTGGTCACTGATACCACCATCGCCAAGATCATCCATATGGTCGAGGAAGCCCAAGCGAAACGGGCGCCGACCCAAGCCTTCGTGGATAAATTTGCCGCAATTTATACACCGATCGTCATTGCCTTGGCACTGGGCATCTCGATTGTTCCACCACTCTTCCTGGGCATGGAATGGGCGGCATGGATTTATCGTGGACTTGCCCTTTTAGTCGTCGCCTGTCCCTGCGCATTGGTTGTCTCCACTCCGGTAGCCATCGTCAGCGCTATTTCCAACGCTGCGAAAAACGGGGTTTTGATCAAGGGGGGTATTCATCTGGAAGAAGCCGGCTCCCTGGTTGCCATAGCGTTTGATAAAACCGGCACCCTAACTAAAGGCAAGCCCGCTGTTACTGACGTCGTTCCGTTTGGCAGCCTTTCTGAAATCGACTTACTTGCCATGTCCGCTAACCTCGAGGCCCGTTCCGAACATCCCTTGGCAGCTGCTATCGTCAACCATGCCGCCGCCCGCGGCCACCAAGTCGAACCCATGGCTGATTTTACCGCGATCTCGGGTCGTGGCGCCAGAGGGACTATCAACAATGAAACGGTTTACATCGGCAATCCCCGGCTCTTCGCTGAATTGGGCATTGCTCTGGATGCGCAAATCAACCAAGTTGTCGTTCATCTACAGTCGGAAGGTAAGACTGTCATGATTGTGGGAACTGATTCCCGACAGTTTGGTGTCATCGCCATGGCCGACGAAGTTCGCCCGGCGAGCGCAGTTGCTATCAAGGCTCTGCACGATGCCGGTGTTAGGCATACAATTATGCTGACTGGGGATAATCCCGCCACGGCTAAAGCGATATCTGCCCAGGTCGGCGTCGATGATTTTCGCGCCGAACTCTTACCGCAGGATAAAGTAAGCGTCATGCAGGACCTGCTGAGGAAGTATGGCAAGGTCGCCATGATCGGCGACGGTATCAACGATGCACCGGCACTGGCCCTATCAACAGTCGGCATCGCCATGGGCGGTTCCGGTACCGACACCGCAATGGAAACCGCCGACATCGTGTTGATGGCCGACGATTTGGCCAAATTGCCATTTACCATCACGCTCAGTCGCAAATCCTTGGCAATAATCCGCCAAAACATCACCTTCTCCCTGGTCATCAAGGTGATAGCGGTAGTTGCGGTTTTCCCTGGATGGCTGACTCTCTGGTTGGCCATTCTCGCAGACATGGGCGCATCGATTATTGTCACATTGAATAGCTTGAGATTGCTCCGGGTCAAGAGTTTGAAGTGAACGGTAGTTGAGACAATGGGGAAAGGCCGCCCACTGAAATGCCGGGAAACAATACGATATATCCGAAGGAGGCAATTATGTCGTTGAAGGCTAGCGTCGCTTCTACCGTTGCGATCAGAAAGATCGTGCGACTCAAAAAAAATCCCCGGAAAGAACTTCCCGCCCTCGTCAAATGGGCGCATCGGCTGGACTTGTCGGGCCATCACGCAAAAATGCTCGACGGCGTCGCGTCCATAGCGGACGATGAAACAAACAACTGGAACCGGATGATCATGTCCATCCTCTGCGAAATAGACCCTTCTTTCTTGGAAAAGTTCATTGTCAACTTCGCCGTGAATGCCGCCTTCGTATCAATCCGGAAAAGGCAAAAAATCATGGAGCGCGAAGGCTGCAATATACCCTGGGCTATTCTCATGGACCCAACCGCGGCCTGCAATCTGCATTGCACCGGTTGTTGGGCCGCCGAATACCCAAAAACCGCGAACATGGAGTTCGACTTGCTCGATCGCATAATCAAGGAAGGCAAGGAGCTTGGCGTCTACATGTATATCTACTCCGGCGGGGAACCCCTTGTACGCAAAGCGGACATCATGAAGCTCGCGGAAAAGCACGACGATTGCATCTTCCTGTCCTTCTCCAACGCCACCCTCGTGGACGAAGAGTTCGCGAAAGAGTCGGCTCGCTTGGGCAACATTGTGCTCGCCATCAGTATCGAGGGGTTCGAGGCGGAAACCGACATGCGACGCGGCCAGGGAACATATAAAAAAGTCATCGAAGCAATGGATATCCTCAAAGCCAACGGCGTGCCTTTCGGATTTTCCACTTGCTATCACAAGTACAACACGGACGTCGTTGGTTCCGAAGCGTACATCGACTTCATGGTGGAAAAAGGAGCGCGCTTCGGCTGGTATTTCACCTACATGCCGCTGGGCAAAGACGCAAAGACCGAACTGCTCGCGACGCCCGACCAGAGGGAATTCATGTACCACCGCGTCCGGGAATTCCGGAACACCAAACCCATTTTCGTGCTCGATTTCTGGAATGACGGCGAGTATGTCAAAGGCTGTATAGCCGGCGGCAAGGACTACCTGCACATCAACGCCGCGGGCGACGTCGAACCTTGTGCGTTTATACACTATTCGAACGCGAACATACGCAGCATGAACCTGCTCGATACGCTAAAACAGCCGTTGTTCCGCGAATACGCCGCCGGACAGCCTTTCAACGACAATCACCTGCGCCCCTGTCCGCTTCTGGACAATCCCGAAAAGCTTCGCGGCATGATCGAGCGATCGGGCGCGCATTCGACGCAACTGCTCGACGAGGAAGATGTCGGCTCCCTGACGGCAAAATGCGAAGACGCGGCCGAAGCCTGGGCAGAAAGGGCGGAATTGCTCTGGGGTGAGCGTGCGGGGCAAAAGGAGGCGCATGGGGCATAATCTGAATAGCTGCATCGGCAAAGGGCTCAGTCATAAACCATAGGAGGACATAATAATGAGTAACGCAGTTGGCAAGTGGTTGGGCTGGATAGGAATTGTGGTTGGCGCAGTCGGTTTTTTCTGGCTACATATCTGGATGGCAATCATCGCGATCATCGCCGGCATTGTAGGCCTGTTCTCTCCACAAAAACTCTTGAGTGGGGTCGCGGTGGCCGCCGGCGTGGTAGCCTTGATAATCGGTCTCGTGTAAGCTTGATGGTGCTCATTCACATATAAAATCGGCTGAGCCCTTTGTCGATGCAGCTTCTGACAGAATACTACACTTGTCGATGTCCGAAAAATACAACTGTAGCCGGGAGACGGATTCAAGGAGAATGAGAAGGAAAGCGAAGCTCGCGCGGATGACCTATAAGGGGTTGGACGTAGCGCAGAAAACCCTGCAATCCTCCGGACAGGCTTTGATCCTGTCGAGCACGTTGATGGGGGATGTCCCCGCACCAAGAAGAAGATAGAAGCTGTGGCCGGCGCCGACGGCATGCACGCGATGATTTCGGCGATATCCTCGACCGTTTTTATGAAATGGGATTGCCCGACGATGATGTTGCATTTGGCGGGAACTGGAAGTTGAATATGCTGAGCCCATCGGGCAGGACCACTACAGAAACTGAATAAGGTGGAATATCCTAGAAGAAGGAGAAACCACCATGAGGAAGCGGTTCGACGAACAGTTCAAGGCAACGGTAGCTCTTGAAGCGGTCAAAGAAGAGCTTACACTCCAGGAACTAGCAGAAAAGTACCAGGTTCACCCTAACCAGATCAGCGTCTGGAAGCGAAAGCTGCAGGAGTCGTCTTCAGTTCTGTTTGAACGCAAGAACAAGAAAGACGAAGAATACAACCAGCTAAAGAAAGAGAAGGACGAACTCTTCCGGCAGCTTGGTGAAATGCAGTACCAGAACGAGTGGCTAAAAAAAAAGTACAAACAGCTGTACGGAAAAGATCCCGGCTAATAGAGTCCAAGGAGCCACGGTTGTCAGTAAGAATGCAGTGTAGCTTGCTCAGCGTGCATCGTAGCTGCGTTTACTATTGTGCGCAGCCACGAAGGCATCTACATGAACAGCACTATTCGGCAATCAGGAAAATATCTGAAACTAGACCATTCTATGGCTATAGGAAAATTGCTCTGGAACTCCAGAGCAGAAAGACTTCCTTAAGTGAGAAGCAAGTTCGCAGGATCATGCAGGTAATGCATATAAAGGCGTTGCGTGCAAAGAAAAACACGAGCGTTAAGCATCCTATGAATCCAGTGTATCCCTATCTCCTAAAGGACAAAGAGCTCCGTTACCCAAACCAGGTCTGGTGCACCGATCTGACCTACATAAAGATTCCAGAAGTCGGGTATGTGTATCTTGCGGCCATAATGGATGTCTTCAGCCGCAAAGTACTGTCCTGGAAGCTTTCAAACAGTATGGATTCAAAGTTCTGTGAAGAAGCCCTTAAAGAAGCTCTTTTACAATACGGAGCTCCGGCAGTTTTCAATACCGACCAAGGAAGCCAGTTTACTTCGAACACCTTTACCCAGATTCTGCATAATCACCATGTACAAATCAGCATGGATGGTCGTGGAAGATGGCGCGACAACATCCATATAGAAAGGCTCTGGAGAACGGTTAAGTACGAAGAGATTTATCTACGAGGTTATGACGATGTAGGATCCTTGAAGCGAGGCTTGCGATCCTATTTCCAGTTTTACAATCAGGAACGATTTCACCAGCACCTTGATTACGAGACACCAAATCAGCGGTACAGATCGTTTCAGAAGCTCGAGAGAGTAGCGTAAATGACCACCTTATTCGTTAACTGTTTTTGGTCTTGATTTCGAGGCGCAGCATAAAACAAGATCGGATTACTAGGGAACGTAAAGGATGTATTGCAATAAGTCATGTATATATAATTTTATATATAGAGTTATATAACTCATACCCTACTTCAGGTAAGAATCAACCCAATTCCTTTCTTTTTGATATTTTAATATTTGGAACATATGGCATTCCATACGCGCATGTGGCGGCCAGGACGCCGTCCTCGCTCTCCATGAACCAGGATTCAACCGCGTTTTTCTCCTCACGCTCGAGCCCCGCGTGATAAAACCTCGCCTCCGGGCCGCCTCGTCCAGCGATGACCTCGCAGAGCCGCCGCACGCCCGCGCGCGACTGGTCGAAGACGATCAGGGGCTTGGGCTTCTCGGCGACGAGGCGCATGAGCGTGTGGAGCGGCGAGAGCGTGGGTTCGACGGAATAGCGGATATTGGGCTTGTCGATGTCCGCGGTGACGAGCGAATAGGGTGTCCCGTTGAAAATGTGCCGCGCGATGGTTGCGGCCACGGTGGGGCTTGCCGTGGCGGTGAAGGCGCTCAATGCCGCGGGCGCGATCGCCTCCACGCTTTTGCCCAGCTCCAGGTAGGCGGGCCTGAAGGTTTCGCCCCACTCGCTCACGCAGTGCGCCTCGTCGATCGCGAGGTGGAAGACTTTGGCGCCCGCGAGAAAGCCGCGCAGGCGGGGCGTCGCGAGGCATTCGGGATTGGTGATGACGATTTTCGCCTTTCCCGAGGTGACCGCCTCGCATTCGCGGCGGCGTTCCTCCTCCTCCATGCCGCCGCGGAAGAAGGCGCAGGGTATGCCGCGCTTCTCCAGGCTGCGCTTCTGGTCGTTCATCAGTGCGAGCAATGGGTACACGACGACGGTGGGACCCGGCGCGAGGAGGGCCGGAAGCTGGAAACAGAGGCTCTTGCCGAAGCCGGTCGGGAAAAGCACGAGCTGCCGCGACGGCCCCTCGCCCTCGGCGGCGTCGAGCACATTGGCCACCGCCATGCGCTGCAGGGGGAAAAGGTAATCGATGCCGAATTTTGAGCTTGCCAAGTCAGCAACGGGGTCTTTTTGCGACGATGCAAGCAGGTCTGATACTATTTCCATGCCCTTTCAACATACTGGGGCAGCCAAAACACTTCAGCTTTCAATTCATTGGCTGCCAGATTTCTGGGGCTACGGTCCCTAGTAGGCTGTTCCCTTGCCCTCAACCATCATGTCGTAGGCTTGCTTGACGCGCTCGTAGTTCCGGTCTCTGTCGAGGGCGAAGCCACGCCCTATCCCGTCTACGATACAGCCTATCCCGATGTTCTGAAGCTTGTTTTCAAGATCCATCAACAACTGTGGCGCGCTGCCGGGCTCGGTCGATCTGCCGTCGAAGATGATGTGGAGATAGACGTTCCGCACATCGTGGGCTTTTGCCATTTTAGCCACGGCTACGGCGTAATCCATACTGCCGTGTGAGGATTTGTATGTCAGGTACGTTATCAGATGCAGGGCTGTTTTCTTTTCTCGAGCCTTTCCGATGGAATGAAGAATTACGGGGTTTTCTTCGAACGAGCCGTCTTCGATTGCCTTGTCGATACGTATGTCGTCCTGAATGACGCAGCGCCCCGCGCCGAGGTTCAAATGGCCGGCTTCGGAATTTCCCGCCTTGCCGGATTCCAGTCCCACATACGTGCCGGAAGCGTTCAGGCGACACCAGGAGCAATGGCTTATGAGGCTATCCCAGTACGGTGTCGACGCGAGGAAAATCGCGTCGTTATCGTCGCCGGAACCAAGTCCCCAGCCGTCTAGTATAACTAAAAGGACCTTGCGGTTTATCCCCCAGTCTCTGCTGCCCGTCAGCTTGTTCCCGGTCATCTGCGCGGGTTTTTCAATTCCCATAATATCAAGCACTGTCGGGGCGACATCATAAAGGGAGCCGTCTCTCAACTGTATCGTTTCACCGGAATTGTCTGGATCCAAAATTATGAAAGGGACAAGGCTTGTGGTATGGGCGACATCGGGCGTTCCGTTTTTAGTGTAGAGCTTTTCAATATTGCCATGGTCAGCGGTTACAATCACGACGTAATCACGCTTCAGAGCCTTGGTGACGACATTCTCAAGATTGCTGCTTACCGCTTTGCAGGCCTCGAGCTTGGCCGGGGTGCTCGATGTATGACCTATTACATCGCCGTTCGCGAAGTTGACGACAATAAAATCATATTTCCCCAGCGCGTCTTCAACCGTCTTCGCGACCTCAGGCAGCGAAAGCTGCGGAACTGTATCAAAGGGAACGTCCTTGGGAGATGGAATGCATCTGTCCGTCTCTCCGGGGAAACCGTCATTGTTCCCGCCGTTGAAGAAGTACGTCACATGCGCGTACTTCTCCGACTCAGCGCAATGGAACTGGGTTTTTCCGGCCTTTGACAGCACCTGAGCCAAAGGAAGGTTGACTTTATTTGGTGTGAATGCGATTGGGAGATATTGGAATTTTTCGTGGTACTGCGTAAGTAATACGAAGTTCAAATCATGAAGGTGCTTTCTGGGGACGACGGAGAAGGCGGAGTCGGTGAACATCTCGGTTAGTTCGATTTCGCGCTCGCCTCTTCTACAGCAAAAGACGACGCTGTCACCATCCTGTATGCTTCTGTGCGAGGAGCTCACCAAGGCGGTCATGCGGTAATCGTCCAGACCATTGGCATAGGCCTTTTTTACGGCTTCAGCCAAAGCGCGTCCACCATGCTCGGTTTGTTTCATTCCATTCTCCGTACTCGATCGTGTTTTGATCCTCTACATTATTCTTCAATATCTTTTTTCTCAGGCTTGTACCATGCGGGATCCTTTATTTTGATGAAGCACCGTTCTCCTGCCCTGAAAAAGTTCCTATGCGGGGTCTGGACCATGATGGCGTCTTTGCCTACAGACACTGAATATTCCATGAACTCTGTTTTCGAGGTTCTCTTGAGGATCGTCGTCTCATAGCCGCCTTGTCTATTGAGGTCGATAGCATTTGGTCTTGTTGCCATCACATAATCACCTTTCAGATCCGAGGGGGTCCCTGTGAACAACAGTCTGGACTCGTCTTCCTTTAGGAAAGCTCTTCCGTCCCTGATGACGACATCGGTGAAATTGGACTGGCCGAGGAAGTTGTAGACGAAGCGGTTGACCGGCTTATGATATAATTCCTGGGGAGTTCCGATCTGCTGGATATTTCCCATATCCATCACCAGCATGCGGTCTGAAAGCGCCATGGCCTCCGCCTGGTCGTGGGTGACGAAGATGATGGTGAATCCGAATTCTTTCTGGAGCCTTTTGATTTCAAAGCGCATCGATTCACGCAAGTGGGGGTCGAGATTTGAAAGCGGTTCATCGAGGAGCATGACATCGGGATTGACTACGATCGCTCTCGCCAAGGCGATTCTTTGCTGTTGACCGCCCGAGAGATCTGAAGGATAGACGTTTTCAAGTCCGTCGAGATTGGTGTGGTGAAGGGTTAGCGCTACGCGCTTTTTTATCTCCGCGTGCGGGCATTTTTTTACCTTTAGCGGGAAAGCGACGTTATCATAGACATTCAGATGAGGCCATACGGCGAAGGCTTGGAAGACCATCCCCAATTTCCGCTTTTCCGGTGGAAGATAGATATTTTTCTTCTTGTCCGAAACAAGCTTGCCACCGAGATAGATCGAACCTTCAGAGAGGTCTTCAAAACCTGCGATCATGCGCAGCGTGGTAGTCTTTCCGCAGCCCGAGGGACCGAGGAAAGAGAAACACTCGCCTTTTTTCACGGAGAGGTTGAAATCCCTGACCGCCACAACCGTTCCTAACGACTTTGTGGTAAATGACTTTGTTACATGCTCAAGCACTATTTGGTCCATGTCACGCTCTCTTTTTGTCTCTGGTGATAGCCTTGACAATGTTGTTGCAGATAATGATCAGCGTTATCGTGACCACCGAAAGGGCTGCCGCGGGAGCTATCTGGCCGTTGATTCTCAATTGGTAGATGGCAACTCCCAGCGTTCTGCTATTGGGGCCGTAAAGAAGAATGGATGTTGTCAGTTCCCTCATGCAAGGAAGGAATACCAAGAAAAATCCCGATATCATGGCCGGCTTGATCAAAGGCAGGGTGACATCCTTGAGAGTCTCCATGTGGGATGCCCCGCAGGATCTCGCGGCCTCCTCAAGCGAGACGTGGACCTGATGCAATGCGGCGGAACTCGATTTGAGAACATACGACAGGTACCTCGCGATGTAGGCGACAAGAATTATCCAAATGGTGTTGTACAACGTGATTCCGAAGAAGGCTCCCGACCATGCGAGGATGCACCCGATGGCCATGACGGTCCCGGGCAATGAATAAGGGAGAACCGCCATCATTTCAAGGGCAACGCCCCCTTTCGGCTTAACCTTGTAGATGACATAGGCGAGCATCGTCCCCAGAAGCAGGCAGATGGAAGCCGCCGAGAACGCCAGGAACAGCGAGTTTTTCACTGAATCGCGTACCATGATGTTGCCTACGAAAATTCTGTGGAAATTGGCAAGCGTAAGGTTCTTGGCGAGGAACGGCAGGCCGTACGCTTTCACGAAGCTCACCAGGATGATCATGACGATCGGCGCGACGACGATAAGGCCCAGAAACAGCAGCGAGAATGCAAGAAGAGGGTACTTTGCCGCCCTGAGCTTGATGAGCATGGGACGCATGGACTTCCCTTTGATGATGTCGTATCGCCCGTGCGTCAGAAGACGCCTCTGCACCAGAAGCGCGATGGAGACGATGAACACAAGGACTATGGAGAGGGCGGCCGACTGCCTGATACCCTCGAAACTACCGCCGGCGCGGTCCATCAGTTCGGTTATCATCGTGGGCAAGGTGAAAATGTTCTGCGAATACCCCAGCATCGCCGGTATTCCATAGTTCGACAAGGAAGTAATGAGCACCAGAAGCATTCCGGACGAAATGGCGGGAATCGTGAGGGGAAGGGTAATCTTTCTGATCACATACAGCTGGTTTGCTCCCGCTATCCTCGCGCTTTCCTCAAGGGTCGGGTCCATGCGCTCGAGCGCGCTCACGACCTGCATGTAGACGAACGGGAAGTAGTACACGACCTCGATGACGACGATGCCGGCTACGCTGTTGATGTTGAACGGAGCCTTCGTCAGGTTGAAAAGGGACATGAGGGCTCTATTCACGTATCCTCCGCGGCCCGAGAACATCATGTCCCATGACATCGCAGCGAGAAACGGCGGGATCATGAACGGAATGGAGAACAGGAACCTCATCAAGCCCTTCATGGGAATGTCGCTCCGTCCTAAAAGCCAGGCGAAGAAAACCCCGACCACGGTGGCGAGGGCAGTCGAGCAGACCCCTATCACCAACGTATTCCACATGGCGCCGATGTTGCTTTTCTGGAATATGACCAGCTTGAACATGGCGATGTCTATTTTGGTCCCGTCCCAGAACGCGTAGTAAAAAATCATCAATACGGGAAGGATGGCCATGGTTATCAGGGCTATATAACAGAGAACGATCATAAACCGGTCGAGGGGAAAGCCTCCTTTTCCCTCAAGACGCGCCAGATCGCGGTTCTTGTCTCTGGAAAAGGTCATGCGTCCTCCCTTTCAAAATATCGTTCCTCAAGAAAAGCAAGCCCCACTTCCTGTCCCTCTGAATAGGATTCCGCGTTTTCGGAAATGGCGAGCTGCTGGACCCGGATTTCCATCCCCGAAAGCCGAACGAAATAATTGTACATGTTGCCTAGGAAAACCGATTGCGCAACGGTCGCGCGCACGGGACTGTCGTCGTCAAACATGATGTCCATCGGCCTGATGCCGAGCATCGCCTTTGTTCCCGTCATCTTCCCGTGGATCTGGGACCTGAATGGAATCTTCGTTTCAAGATCGAAGAAGACTTTGCCGTCATCAACCACCACAGGGATGAAGTTCGATACCCCTATGAATTGAAAGACGAATCGGTTCACGGGATTCCTGATGATTTCCTCATCGGATCCAATCTGGGCGATCGACCCATCGGGTTCAAGGATCACTATCTTGTCGCACAGCTGCATCGCGGCTTCCTGGTCATGAGTGATGTAGATAATCGTGGTGCCCAGCCTTTGCTGCAGCATGCGTATTTCGACGAGCATCTGCTCGCGGAGCTTGGCGTCGAGGTTCGTGATCGGTTCGTCCATGATGAGAAAATCGCTGGATGATGTCAGGGCTCGCGCTATCGCGACCCGCTGCTGCTGTCCGCCCGAAAGTTGGGAGGGCATATACTTGGCGTAACCCGCCATATTGACCAGTTCCAGCGCATTTTGCACCCGAGGACCTGTCTCTTCCTTCGACAGCCTGCGCTTTGCCAGCGGGTAGGCAATGTTGTCGTAGACGCTGAGATGCGGCCATACAGCGTAATCCTGAAACACCACGCCGATATGCCTTTGTTCGGGGGGGATGTCGATCCTGTCCTTGCGGCTGAACATGGTCTTTCCGTCAATTTTAACCGTTCCCCGCTGCGGCTTGATAAAACCGCAGATCGCTCTGGCGATGGTGGTCTTTCCGCACCCCGAGGGACCGACGATGCCCATGATCTGTCCCGGTTCTATCTTCAGCGAGAAATCCTCGAGGACCATATGCTCGCCATAGCTTACGCAAATATTTTCCAATTCGACTTTTTCCACACATTGCCCCCTGGAAACGATGCGTGCCGGATACAAGGCATCCGGCACGCTGATATGAAACGACGTTGATTACTTTTTTTTCTTGAAGTATGAGTCGAACTGGTCGAGAAGCTTGTCGCTGACTTTGGCGAGGTCGACCCAATCGATCGGAAGCGCCTTTGAAGCTATTTCGGTGGCGGTCAGCATTCCGGCGGGAAGTTTGACGCCGTCGACGACTGGGGTGATATTGTACTGCGTAAGCAGTTTCTGGCCGCCGTTCGGATCAAGGATGAAATCATAAAGAAGCTTCGCGAGTTTTTCGTGCGGAGCGCCGGCCGGGATCGCGATCGGACAAGGCACGGCGACAATATCCTTGGTATCATGCCAGCCAATCGGAGAACCTTCGGCCATAAGGTTTTTTGTGTTGTAGTCAACGCCGAAAGCGACCTTGTATGAACCGGCCGCGACGGCATTGTTCGTCGAACCCGAACTCGATTGAAGCTCCATGCCCATCTCGCTGAGTTTTTTAAAGTAATCCCAGCCGTATTTAGGGTTGTGGGTCATGGCATAGATAAGTGCTTTTGTCGAACCTGAGCCGGTCGGGTCTGTCATGACCAACTGCTTGTTAAAATTTGGGGCTAGAAGACCGTCCCAGTTGTACGGGGCTTCCTTATCCGAACATGATGTCGTGCTGAAGGTAATGCCCATGATCAACAAACGAGCTCCGGTATAGTAGCCCTTGGCATCCTTGAACTTTTGGTCCACGCCCGTTACGAACGGGGACATATACTGGATAAGATGGTTGTCGTCCCTGAGATCGATCATCGCCGACGGATCCGCGAGCCAGGCAAGATCGCACGTCACGGACTTGGATTGGAATTCCATCAGGAGTTTGGTGACGCACTTGCCGGAGGTGGCGGAATAGTAATCCAGTTTGACATTCGGATACTTGGCCTCAAAAGCATTCTTCAGAGCGATCACGACATCCTCGCCGGTTGAAGAATACAGCATAACCTTTCCACTGTATGAGGCGTCGGCGCCGGCGGCGAATGCTGGCAGTAGCAAGGCCGAGATAAGCAGCCAAACGATAACTAATCTTTTCATTGTACCTTCCCTCCTTGATAGTGGGCTTGAGCCCGAAAGGTAGTTTTATGGTAAATTGCTGGAGTATTATCTGATAGTTCAAAATTATGACTTTTTTGTGAGTTGTTCGAAATTTGAATTATTTTATTTTTTCTTTTTATCTTGTCAAGAATTATCTTCGCCATGCATACTATGTTCGGAGAATTCCATGCCAAAAAAGAAACGCCTAATAAAAGTATCCATGTCGATGGTCTTCACCGGTTCGCTGATAGGAATGTTTTCCATTTTTCTGATTCTCATGGTTATTTCCTACAGCCAGTTTCAGGAATCGCTGCTCTCGTCGCTTGCAAAGCAGAATGTAGAATTCGCCTCCCAAGTCAGCTCAACTACGAAGTTCGCCGATGAGGTTCTGATCAGTATCACAAATCAACTCTTCTACGATCCGGCGGTAACGCTACTGAGGAAAAGCGAGAAGATTTCTAATTTCGAATTCATCGAGGGAATGAGACGGATTAATGATATCACCGCCTCGGCCATCCTGATCGATTCGATTTACATCTATAACGGCAAGCAGGATTATATTTATAGTACTGCGCAGTATGGGGCGGTCAATGACAACGCCGACCATTTCAGGGACAAGGACGCCGTAAAAATTCTTCGCGAACGTAGAAGCGGACAACGGTTGGTAATACTTCCCCGAGCAACAGCCATGTTCAGCGGTTCGAGCAGTTCAGCCATCTATTCGTTCATGTTCTTTGAGACGACTTCGGACGGAATGTCGGATACCAATGCAATTCTTCTCAACCTGAAAGCATCGGCTTTCACACGGTTGTATTTCGGCAGTGACTTCCGGAATCAGGCGTTCATTATGAACGGTGATGGGGCCTTGATCGCTTCCAAGGATTCTTTAGAAGAAGTTGATAGACATTCGCTAATGGCGCGAATTCTTGCGGGAACCGAGAAAGACATAGCCAGCGGCTATTTCACCTTTTCCAACGCGGTAACAGGAAAAATGCTCTGTTTCTATTCATCGTTAAGTGAGCACAACTGGATCTACGTAAAGACTCTTGCATACGAAGAGGCTTTTCCCGCATTGTTGCACTCGCGCAACCGTACCCTTATCATCATTTCCGTCATAATCCTTATTCTTGTGGCGGTAACAGCGCTTATAGCGAATCGCGTCTATGTTCCATACAGAAAGATTTCACAAAAGATTTCCAAGGCGATTAGTGGGAACGGAAATGAGAACCCTGACCAGATTATTAAAAACCTCGACCAGCTTATCGTGGAACATGACAGTCGGGAATTCCTGGGACCCATGATTAAAAGCGAGATCCTCAAGGATTTGCTTCTCGGAAAGAAGTCTATCGATATGCCCGACTTGAATCTTGAATCGTACCGCCTTCAGATAGCTATAAACTTTCCAGTCACGCTGTATCTTTTAAGCAACAAGAACATATTGCTTAATACTGAGGATATCCAGGAGCGAATCCCGTATTGCGAAACGGCAGTGATAGATTCCTTCACTATTCTTTTCCTCCAGCCTATGAGTCAGGATCAAGAAATGCAAGTTCGGAACGAACTCGTCCAGAAAAATCCTGACATGCTCCTTATTTGTTCCGAAGAAATTAGAGACTGGTCTTTGATCCCTGAAACTTTCCAAAAACTCAGGGAGACCTGGCAGCTCAGATTTTTGCATCCTGAGAAAAAGCTGATCAGCTTGAAGGACCAGCCGCTGAAAAGACATGTAATGGCCCCGCTTTCGGAAAAATCGGCCGCGGTAGTAGGATTTCTGAAGAAGGGATCTTATTCGAAAGCAGCGGAAGCCTGGAATTTGTTTGTTCAAGAACTAGGGGACAAGCAGTACTCGACTGTCAATGTCGCGTTGATAAACATCGCGAATGCCATACTCAAGCTTGCCCTGGATTGCAAAGTGCTTGATTCGAAGTACGAGGAAACTTGCACGGCTTACCAGATGACGATCGACAGCCTTGATGATATGAATGAACTGAATAAATTATTGGACGACCTTTTTCGCAAAATCACCGACAATGTCCTGCAGACGCAGCAGACCAGCAAGAAAGATACAATCCATGAAATTTCCGAATATCTCGCCCGGAATTACATGGATACGCAGATTTCCACTAAGGCGGTTGCCGATGTCTTCAAGATGTCCCCTGCGTACCTGTCTCGAATTTATAGGCAGGGGCGTGGCCATTCTCTGATGGACGAAATCAACGCGCTGAGAATTCAAAAGGCCAAAGAGTGTCTTGCCGATCCCAACGATCTGATAAAGCATATACCTCAAAAGATCGGTCTAGAGAATTCGCAGTATTTTTTCCTTTTGTTCAAGAAAATGACAGGAAAGACACCCAAAGCTTATCAGAACGACCTGATAATACTCAGAAAGAGAGAGGCTGCGATACAGCGCAGACGAGTCTGATGTTCAGGTTCTCAATCCAGGCCGATAGGGATCTGCAATCTTCGGTCCTGGCATGGAACAGCATGACCGCCGAGGGTTTTGCTTTCTGTATCAGGCTTTTGATGTCTTCCTGATCCGGATGCACCTTGATGGCGGTCGATTCTACAGCTAGTTGTATTGATTTCTTTCGGCGATATTCCGGGTCCGATATCATTTTCCCCAAAGAACCTGCGGCGACATGTCCGCTTATGATGATCTTGTTTCTGCTGTCATTTTTGATCTTTTCAAAGTATTGGACAGAGACGGGGCTTGTCATCATACCATCTGGACACAAAACCGCATACCCTTCCAAATTCTCACTGGCTCCGTCTTGAGCTTCTATAAAGCTTCCCTTGGCGTCCCATAACGATGATTCAGAAATCCACCTGGCTTTGCCTTTAAGCGTCAAAACGCTCTTTATGATGTTTTTGTCTACAATCAGCGGCACGTTCTGTTCCAATAGATATAAAAAGAGATCGATTCCCCGTCCGTTTGAAGGTACAGGGAGCAACACGGTTCCGTTTTTGCCAAGCGTTTTATCAATCGATGCAAGGATGTTCTCATACTGTTGTTTCTGGTCAATGGTCCTTGCGGCATATGCTGCATCGGTGATAAGAATGTCACAGGTCGGCATTTCATCAGCTTTCAGCAGCTGCGAATCGAAGCAGATATCGCCTGTATAAAGAAGAGTAGTGTTCCTGAAGTCAAAATGATACCAGAGGCTCCCCAACATATGGGCGCTTCGCCCTGCGAGTACTTGAACCTCCGAGATCTCATTGATCCCAAGTTCCAGTGGGTGAAAATCTAGAAGATCGATGTTGTTTTCGTCAAACGGGAGAATTCCGCCTTTCTCTTTTACGTAAGAGACCCATTTTCTCATGAAGTTCTTTACCAACGACATGGTCTCTGCGTGGCAGAACACTGGTCCGCGGTATCCAAGCTCGTATAGGTATGGCAAGGCGGCGCAATGGTCTTCATGAGCGTGTGAAAGGAATACGGCGTCGATTGACGATGCTATCTCTTTGGTTATCAGGGGGTAGACTTGTCCCGTCGCTCCAATTTCTCTCAGTACGCCACAATCGAGCAGGAAACGTTTCCCCTCCGCGGATACACAAAAGCAATTGCGCGCCTCTTCACCGCTGCCGCCCAATGACTCGACTGTAACCATATATCCCTCAATTGAAAAAATTCTAAATCAGTTTCTTCCTGCAGACAAGGATGATCATTCATATCAACGTACTCGACGTTTTATATGAGAATCCTTATCAGGGAGCGAAACAAAGGTTGGCAGAAAACAGAAATCTAGCCAACCGATTTTTATTGATGCCGGCTATAGCCCTCGTTTGGGGCAGAATGCTTCGAGGGGGCAGGCCCTGTCCCCGGCGACGCAGGCGGGCGCGCGCGCCGAGCAGGTGAACTTGCCGTGGCGGTTCAGCGCGTGCGAAAAGGCCGTATGGTACTCGGGCGCCAGGTTGTCGCGGATGATCGCCTCGATGGCGTCGGGGTCTTTTTTGGCGTAAATCCCGAGCCGCACGGCCGCGCGGGCCACATGGGTATCCACGATGATGCCGGGCGCTCCGAAGCACGCGGAGGCGACCAGGTTGGCGGTCTTGCGCCCCACGCCGGGCAGCTCGAGCAGGCCTTCCATCGTCGTCGGCACCGCTCCGCCGCGCTCCCGCGCGAGGATGCGCGCGGTCTGCACCAGATGGCGCGCTTTGGTGTGGAAGAATCCAATCGATCGGATAATAGGCTCGATGTCCTCGGGTTCGGCGGCGGCCATGGCGAGGGCGTCCGGATAGCGCGCGAAAAGCGCGGGCGTCACGGCGTTCACCTGCTCGTCGGTGGTCTGGGCGCTCATCATGACCGCGCAAAGCAGTTCGAAGCAGTCCGAGTAGGAGAGGAGGGGGCGGGCATCCGGCCAGAGCGGCACGAGCACGTCCCTGATCCGCGCGATGTGCGCTCTCATGTCCACGGCGGCGGCGGAGGTTTTTATTTTCACGGCGGAAGTATCCCATACAACGCGACATCGCGTAAAGCGAGGTGCGGAAAGTCCGACTGCCGCGCCTCCGCCGCAACTTCAGGCTGACTGTTCCAAAACTTGACCAATGAGCTTTCGTTACTATAGGATTGTCGGCGCTCCCCCAGGAGGGAAACGCATGAATTCTAAGTCCTTGAAGGGCCGCTCGCTGCTCACGTGGATCAATTTCACCCCGGAGGAGATACGCTATTTCCTCGACCTGACGCGCAAGGTCAAGGCCGAGAGCCGCAAGCCCTCCGCTAGGCAGCGATTCAAGGGCAAGACCATCGCCCTCGTCTTCGAGAAACGCTCGACGCGCACCCGCGCCGCTTTTGAAACCGCCTTCGGCGAGGAAGGCGGCCATCCCGTCTTCCTCTCGAGCCAGGACATCCAGCTCGGCGCCAAGGAATCCATCGAGGATACTGCCCGCGTGCTCGGCCGCATGTTCAGCGCGATCGAATTCCGCGGTTTCCGCCAGGCCGACGCCGAAATCCTCGCCAAATACGCCGGCGTTCCCGTCTACAACGGGCTCACCGATTCCTTCCATCCGACCCAGGCTCTGGCCGATTACTTCACGCTCGAGGAGATCTTCGGCTCCTTCAAGGGCAGAAAGCTCGTCTTCGTCGGCGACGGGCGCAACAATGTCGCCCGTTCGCTCATGGTCATCTGCTCCAAGATGGGCGCCGACTTCACGGTCGTGGCGCCCAGGCAGCTGTGGCCGGATCCCGAGCTCCGCGATCTCTGCAAGGGGTTCGCCCTCGAGTCGGGAGCCCAGCTCGCGATAACCGACCAGCCCAAGGCCGGCGTGAGAGGCGCGAGCGCCATCTATACCGACGTCTGGGCCTCCATGGGCGAGGAATCCCTGGAAGCTGAGCGCGCGGCCCTGTTAATGCCCTATCAGGTGAACGCCGCCTTGATGGCCGCCGCGGGCGAACCCGCCTGCGTCTTCCTCCACTGCCTGCCGGCCGTAAAAGGCAAGGAAGTGACCTTCGACGTCTTCGAGGGTCGCCAATCGAGGGTGTTCGACCAGGCTGAAAACCGCAAGCACGCCATCAAGGCGATTCTGCTCGCCACGCTCTAGCTTCGCGCTCGCGCGGAAAGGACCACTGCAATGAAACAAGTCCCCCAGGGGATCATCTGGTATATCGAGAACCACGACTGCTTCTACGTGTTGGGACACCGGGAGCCCGACGGCGACTGCGTCGGATCCCAGCTGGCGCTCGCTTCCTTCCTCAAGGGCATGGGCAAGCGCGTCCACGTCCTCTCCTCGGGGCCTTTCACGCGTTCGGAAATAGTGGGCTTCGAGGGCAAGTTTCGGGACTATGCGCCGCCCGAGCGCGACTATGAGCGCGCCGCGGCCATCGTGGTCGATTGCTCCTCGATGTCGCGCATCGGCATCGTCAGCGAAAACATGCCCAAGGTTCCTATAGCTTTTATAGACCACCACGCCTCGGGCGAGGTGCCCGGCGATTCCGACTACCTCGACCACACCGCGCCAGCCGTCACGGCCATGGTTTTCCTCCTGATGGAGGCCATGGGCCACGAGCCGACGAAGGAGGAGGCGGACCTGCTCTTTTTCGGGCTCTGCACCGATACGGGCTTTTTCCGCCATGTCGACGAGCGCGGGAGCGCCACCTTCGATATCGCCGCGCAGCTCGTGCGCGCCGGCGCCTCGCCAAAGCGAACCTTCTTCGACATCAACGGCGGCAAATCGATCAATTCCCGCAAGCTCCTTGGCGAGATGCTCCTCCGCATCGAGCCGTACTACGAAGGCAAGCTCCTCGTGTCCTGGGTGACCATCAAGGATCAGCAGTATTACGGCATGTCCAGCCGGGACACGGACATGCTCTACCAGCTGATGATGAGCATCGCGGGCTGCGAGGCCTGTTTCGTCGTGAAACAGGAAGCGGAAAATCAGTGCACCGTCGGCTTCCGCTCGCGCGAAACGGTCAATGTCGCCGATATCGCCGCGCGTTTTGGCGGGGGAGGGCACCGGCTCGCCTCGGGCCTCTCCACGCAGGGTACGGTGGACACGGTCAAGCAGAAGCTTATCGAGGCCTTTAGTTCTGTTTTTGAAGGCTGAGCCGGTTCCGGCCCGACACATCGCCAAGCGGCGAAGCTAAGCGAGTCGCGCTGCGATCGCGCGTCTTCTATCCATAGCGAGCGCGGGCTTTCCTTCAGCGAGAATCGGGCGCTCTCGGCTTTTTAGTCGTGTCTGCTTCCCGCGGGGAAGGCGCGATCCGGCGCTTTCCAGCGTCGCGCCCTCTCGCCGCATCTCTTTCCGCCTGCGATACTTGTCTCGTAGGAGGCGCTGCTGATTTCGCCGCGCTCCAAAAAACTGCTTTGCTTGGCATCATTCTTGCAATGTAAAAAGCGAGGAGGACTCTGCCATGGAAGCAAGGTTTGTCGGATCCGACGATCGCGCGGCGCAGGCAACGGTAAGCCTCACGCCTTTCTTCGAGGAGCTGAGCGCCCCCGAGTCGCTCGCTTTCCTCGAGCTGACCAGGAAAGTGTTCGCTGCCCCGCGCCGGTACGGCTTTACATCGGGCGACGAAGCGGCGGAAGCTTTCGTGCGGTATAAACGGCGTCTCAAATCCATCATCAAGCGAGGTGAAACCATCGCAGGCGGCAGGGAAGCCTACGTCGATTCCTGTCTCCGCTTTATGGCCAAGTCGGTTCAACGCACGCTGCGCCGACAGGACATGGTCGATTACATTCTGGAGAACGCCGGTGAAACCTTCTGCGCGGGCCAGGACTGCGCAGAGTACGCGGCTGAGCTGACTCCAGAGATGTGGGCGGGAGCCGATCGTTCAATCGCAGCGGTTTCGCCCTCCTGTTTCCTGCCAGTCATGGCTCCCGAGCGGAAACGCATGCTCTATCTCGTGCTGAAGTGCGCATGGGAAACCGATGACGCGCTCGCCGCGAAGGCGGCCGCGCGGCTCCGCCTTCCCTTGCCATGGCTCTCGGCGCTCCTCCATCAGGCCAGGGCGACGCTCGAGCCGGCGCGGCTGTCGATAGCCCGCCTGAATGAGCGGATCAACGTGCTCTGGCTGCGCGCCAGGATCATCGAATCCGAACTTCGCGGCGAAGAAGCCCGCCCGGATCGAAGGGAAAAGCTGCTCAAGGCCGCGGCGCTGTGCCGCGCCCGCTATTTGTCTCTCCTAGCGAGAAAAGCGAGGTTCCGCCTTCTCGTCTCCAACAGGGCCATCGCCGAAATCCTCCATATACCGAAAGGCACGGTCGATTCAGGTCTCTTCTATTTCAAGGAGAACCTTGCGAAGTCGAACGCCGGCGATCTCGAGGCCGCGGGCGCCGACGATGGGGCGGACGCCGCCGGCTAGGCGTCCCGTTGAGCCTTGAGCTTGAAGCGGCCGACTGCCTCGGGGTATGCTCCAATTCATGGATATTCTCGTAGCGACCTACAATAGGCATAAAATTGAGGAGCTGGAACCTATGTTTCCCTCGCACCGCCTTCTCGCCCCGGCGGACGTAGGGCTCGGCGCCTTGGACATTGAGGAGAACGGAGCGGATTACTTCGACAACGCCATGATCAAGGCGAACGCCCTGCGCCAGCGCTCGGGACTCCCCACGCTGGCCGACGATTCCGGCCTCTCGGTGGCGGCGCTCGGCGGAGCTCCCGGCATCCGCTCATCTCGCTACGGCTCGCTCGATGGCGCATCGAAGCTCAGTTCGCCCGAACGCAACGCCCTCCTCCTCGAGACGATGAAAGGAATCGAAGATAGGCGATGCGCCTTCTACTGTTGCCTGGTTCTCCTCTACGGCGAGGACCGCTTTCTGAGCGTGCAGGAGACTTGCCCGGGACTTCTCGCGCTGTCGCCGAGCGGGGCGGGCGGATTCGGCTACGATCCGATCGTCTACCTGCCGGAATTCGGCAGGACGGTGGCGGAGCTTTCGTCGCAGGAGAAGAACCGCGTGTCGCATCGCGGCAAGGCCTCGCGGCTGATGAACGCCATGCTGCAGGCGGCTGGGGATTTGGCCTGAGCCGCCGACAAAGGCTGGGCGGCAGGGCAGATTCGCGGGCTTTTTCTCCGAGGGCATAAAAAAACGCGCCGATCGAAATCGGCGCGTTTTTTCTCAGGACTTCGGGCGTTACTTCGCTTCCGTCGGCTTGATGCCGTACTTCTTGTTGAAACGCTCGATGCGTCCCGCGGTGTCGACGAGTTTCTGCTTTCCGGTAAAGAAAGGGTGGCAGGCGGAGCAAATTTCCACCTGGATGTTCTTTACCGTCGAACGGGTCTCGATGACATTGCCGCAGGCGCAGGTGATGGTCGCGTTCTCGTACTTGGGATGGATTCCCTCTTTCATAGCATTCCTCCGCTGCGTCGCCTGGAAAAATCAATGCCTGAAAACCGGCCTTGTGACGGCGATCGTATATTCTTGGCTAGTATACTCTCTTCGGCGAAAAACGTCTATCAGTCCGGGCCCGAATAGAGCGGGCTGTTCATGGACTTGAGGAAAGCCTCGTTGTTCTTGGTCTTCATCATCCGGTCGATCAGCAGCTCGATGATGTCCGAGTCGTCCATCGGGTTGATGACCTTCCGCAAGACCCAGATTTTCTGGAGTTCTTCCTCGGTGAGGAGGATCTCCTCCTTGCGCGTGCCCGACTTCTTGATATTGATGGCCGGGAAGAGGCGCTTGTCCGAAAGGCGCCTGTCCAGGTTGATCTCCATGTTGCCGGTGCCTTTGAACTCCTCGAAAATGACCTCGTCCATGCGGCTGCCCGTGTCGATCAGGGCCGTGGCAATGATGGTCAGCGAGCCGCCCTGCTCGATGTTGCGCGCCGCGCCGAAGAACCGCTTGGGCTTGTGCAGGGCGTTCGAGTCGACGCCGCCCGACAGGATCTTGCCGGAGGTCGGCACGGTCTGGTTGTAGGCGCGCGCGAGCCTGGTGATCGAGTCCAGGAGGATCACGACGTCGCGGCCGTGCTCGACGAGGCGCTTGGCCTTTTCCAGGACCATCTCGGCGACCTGCACGTGGCGGGTCGCCTGCTCGTCGAAGGTGGAGGAGATCACCTCGGCA
>MTLD01000146.1_pt3 | contig 67223 bp, 66 predicted proteins | sample 1982471 | NCBI WGS metagenome assembly MTLD01 (sample SAMN05712604, study PRJNA340218) | biofilm metagenome | isolation source: sample SPM anode biofilm adapted to -50 mV | place: USA | collected 2012-02-03
GGCTTACGCCTGCCGCCCTTCTCTCTTCGATTGCTTAAGGTAGCATCCAATGCAAACTATACGCCTGCAAGTAGGTCAATACTGCCATAAAGATCAACATCGCAATACTATGTCCTACTGTAAATCGGAAGATGTCTCCTTCGTGACCAACCATGCCGGTAGCAGCGGTGGCAACGGAAATACTTTGCGGGGAAATCATTTTGCCGCAAACGCCGCCGGAAGAGTTAGCCGCTACTGTCAAGTAAGGATCTACGCCAATTTGCTCGGCAGCGGTACGCTGCATGCTGCCGAAGAGAGCATTCGCCGACGTATCAGAACCGGTCAGGAATACGCCCAGCCAGCCAAGAATCGGCGAGAAGAAGGGGAAGAGAGTCCCCGTTTTCGTGAAAGCAAGGCCCATGGTGGAGCTCATGCCCGAGAAGTTCATAATATAAGCCAAGCCGAGAATCATGGCAATGGTGCAGATCGGGAAAACTAACTGCTTCGTGGTACGAGCCAAGCAAGCCATCGCGCGTCCCAAACCATAGTTGGGGATGATCAGCAAGGACAGCAAACCGGAGAAGAAAATAGCCGTACCAGCCGCCGACAGAAGATTCACCGTGTAAATAGCGCCGTAAGGACTGTTTTTAGCCACAACTGGCGCCGCTTTGATGACCATGTTGTGCAAGCCCGGCCACTGCAGCGCAAACCAAGGCATTTGCTTATCAATATTCACCAAAACTTTTTTCAGGCCGATAAATTTGTCATCCGCCCACAAGAACACCAACAGCGCCAAGATTAGGTAAGGCGCCCAGGCGCGCAGCACTTCGCCAACACTGTACTGCAACTCAACTTTACCTTCACCAGTTTGTTTTTCATCCGGGAATTTCCAGATCGTAGCTGGTTTCCAGATTTTCAGGAAAATCAAGAGACCGACAATGGTCACAACTGCCGAAGTGATATCCGGCAGATAAGCATTAACATAGTTAGACGTGAAGAACTGGGTGCCTGCAAAGCAAACGCCAGCTACAACCAAGGCGGGCAGCACTTCCATAGCCCGTTTCCAGCCAGCCATGGTCACGCACAACCACAAGGGAACCAAAATGGACAAGAACGGCAACTGACGCCCAACAACCTGGCTGACATGCATCAGATCCAGATTAGCTACCTGCGCCGCCACAACTACCGGTATACCGATAGCACCGAAAGCCACCGGAGCCGTATTGGCAATCAAGCAAATACCGGCTGCATAGATCGGGTTAAAGCCCAAGCCGGTCAGCATGGCCGCCGTAATGGCCACCGGAGTACCAAAGCCAGCAGTGCCTTCAATAAAGGAACCAAATGCAAAGGCAATGAATAAGGCCTGTAAACGCCGATCATCAGTAATGGAAGCCAAAGAATTTTTAATAATTTCAAATTCACCGGACTCCACCGTCATGTTGTAGACCCAAATAGCGGTGACAACAATCCAAACGATCGGGAAAATACCAAAAGCCGCACCATACAATACCGAATTAATTGCGAAGCCTGCAGGCATGCCCCAGGCAAAAATGGCAACAAGTACCGCCGAGGTCAAACCAAACGCGGCTGCCACATGGCCCTTGGCCCTCCGTACACCCAGCATAAAGAGAATGATAAATAGAGGAATAGCCGCCACCAAGGCAGAGACAACAATGTTACCAAGTGGATTATATGTCTGAACCCATGTCATGCAATACACTCCTTTGCTTCCTTATTTCATCTCCTTAAAAAACGGGATTTCAGCTTGTCTTCCTATTCATTGCTTCCTGCGTCTTCTCGTCCCTCCTTTCCCGCTATACTTTGGAATGCAATACGGCAAGCCGGATTAACCCGGTTACCTTTCATTTTAGAATTTAACATTATTTTTTAATATTTTATATTTTTTCTGTCTTTTCATGTATTCTACTTACGTAACCAAATTCCTTCTCTCCCCTTATCCTTTTAACTACTCATACAGACGCACTGTATTCTTTTTATTTCTTTATATTTCTTCTCTTTACTCTCGTTTTCAATGTTTTACCAAAAGCAAAGCCTCATTTTTCTTTAATTTGTTTTTTGTATACTTTTATATTTTTTTATTACATACGATATTTTTCGTAATTTTATGTATGAAAGACCTAATCTTCCCTATTTACCTTTTAGCGCCTTATATAGTATAATTAGGTAAATTTTGATGAAAAATTTTTCGAAAACTTTTTAAAGTTCAACAAAAAAAAAGAACGCCGCCGGTATACCGGCGACGCTCTTCCTTTTTAACCCAGCCTTTAAGGCAGCGGGGGCAGCATCCAGTGCAGGAAATAGGCTTGCGAATAAGTCATTAAAGAAACAATAATGATCATTGCAATACTATGAGGCAAGGTAAAGCGGAAAATGGTTCCTTCCTGCCCTACCAAACCGGTAGCTGCTGTGGCCACGGAGATACTCTGCGGCGAAAGCATTTTGCCGCAAACACCGCCGGACGAGTTGGCTGCAACCATCAAATAGGGGTCGGCACCGATTTGTTCGGCAGTCGTTCTCTGCAGCGACGAGAACAAGGCATTGGACGAAGTGTCCGAACCAGTCAGGAACACGCCCAACCAGCCAAGGATTGGTGCAAAGAGCGGGAACAAGCTTCCGGTCTTCGTAAAAGCCAGACCCATGGTAGCACTCATGCCCGAGTAGTTCATCAAGTAGGCCAAGCCCAAGATCATGGCAATGGTGACAATCGGGAACATCAGCATACGAATGGTACGGCCAAAGCAAGCAATCGCTCTGCCTACGCCATAATTAGGAATAACAAAGATGGACAAAATACCGGAAAGCAGAATGGCGCTACCGCCGGCAGACAACCAACCAAAGGTATAAACCGCGCCATAAGGAGTTGTTTTAGCCACAATCGGCACAGCCTTGGAAATTGCATTATGCAAACCAGGCCAAGGAATGTTAATATTGGTAGCACCCAAAACGCTTTTAACAGGGCCCCAGCCCCAGAGAAAGACCATGATGGCCAACAGAATGTAGGGCATCCAGGCGCGAATGACTTCGCCGGTAGAATAGCGTAATTCTTCCTTGCCAGCGCCAGTGTCTTTTTCGTCCGGGAAGCGCCAAATATTGGCGGGCTTCCAGAAACGCAAGAACACACCCAAACCAACGATAGTTACGACAGCCGAGGTAATATCAGGCAGGTAGGGGCTGACATAGTTTGCTGTATACCACTGGGTAACAGCAAAGCAGCCGCCGCCAACCAACAAAGCCGGCAATACTTCCATGGAGCGCTTCCACCCGCTCATGGTAACTGCCACCCACAACGGCACGATGATGGATAAGAAAGGCAACTGACGACCAATAATCTGGCTGATATGCATGATATCTAATCCGGATACCTGAGCCGCAACAATAACCGGGATGCCAATCCCGCCAAAGGCCACAGGCGCCGTATTAGCAATCAAGCAAATCCCTGCAGCGTACACGGGGTTGAAACCCAGACCCACGAGCATGGCTGCGGTAATAGCCACCGGAGTGCCGAACCCGGCTGTACCTTCAATAAAAGAACCAAAAGCAAAGGCGACAAATAAGGCCTGCAAACGACGATCCTCAGTAATAGAAGCCAAAGAGTTTTTAATAATTTCAAATTCGCCCGATTCTACGGTCATATTGTAGACCCAAATCGCGGTGACTACAATCCAGACAATCGGGAAGAGGCCAAAAGCAGCGCCGCATAAAATCGAATTAACAGCTAAGCCTGCAGGCATGCCCCAGGCGGCAACGGCAACAACCAAAGCCGAAACAACGCCGGCGGCGGCGGCAAAATGGCCTGGAGTCTTTTTAACGCCAAGCAAAAAGAGCAAAACGTACAAGGGAATACCTGCCACAATAGCGGACAGAACGATATTCCCCATGGGATCATATCCTTGTACCCATGTCATACTCAACTACACCCCTCTTTATTTTGTTTTTTAGAGAACCAGTGGCGCCAATGCCGCTTTGGTTCTTTTCTATTTCTTGTACCTTGACTAAGCGTAATTGACTGCCTCCTTTCTCAGAAAAGTCGAGTTGTGCCGCATCCCCAAGCCACCTCTTTTCTTGCATAAAATTACAACTCTATCCAAAAGCAAAAAATAGATTGCTCTTAGAAACAAAGTAAGATATTCTTCAATCTTCGTCATACACAATAAATTTAATGTTTTCTCCATTTTCAAACACTTTATGTCTTCGCTGCCGAATACGAATATCCTGCTTAAAAAACAATAAAAATGCACAAAAATAAAAGAACGGTTTATAACCGTTCTTTTATTTTTGTGCATTTTGGGGGATTACAGTCGATTATTCAGCATTTACGCAAATTAACAAAATCTGCTACCTGACAAAAAGTTTCTCGGAAATTCTCCTTCAAACAATCAGGCAACACCTCTTTGGCCTGTTGCAAATACCCATCCACTTTAGCATAAGCATAGGCAACACCGTCAGATGCATGCACTATGTCTAAAGCTTGCCGGACTTCCTCATCATTCAGCACGACTTTTTGCTCGAGCAAGCTGCGCAAGCTGTCCCGCTCTTCCGCTACCGTCAAAGCTCGCAAGACCGGCAGCGTAATAATCCCCTGCCGCAAGTCATTTCCGGCGGGCTTGCCAATTTGCGCACTGGAAGCCGTCACATCTAAAATATCATCAGTAATTTGAAAAGCCATGCCCAAGGCATACCCATACTGGCGCAGCGCATTGGTAGCTTCTGCGGTCAAGCCGGCGGACAACGCCCCTAATTCACAGCTGGCGGCAATGAAGTCAGCTGTTTTTTTAGCAATCCGCGCATAATACTCTTGCTCGCTCTGTTCAAGCTGGAAAATAAACTGATTTTGAATGATCTCGCCTTCACACATAGCACAAATAACATCCGCCAATACGCGCAGCATATTCTGATTCACCTGCGTAGCAATCAGAGAAAACGCCTTGGCAAACAAATAGTCGCCTGTCAAAACCGACATCTGATTACCCCAAAGCGAATTAGCTGTCGGCCGCCCTCTCCTTGTATGCGAAGAATCCACTACATCATCATGGACCAGCGTTGCCATATGAATCATTTCAATAGCTGTAGCCAGAGGCATCATGGTAGCCGGCTGGCCGCCGCTGCTGCGTGCGCACAAAAAATAGAGCGCAGGACGCAACCGCTTGCCGCCGGCCTGCACTAGGTGATCGCTAATTTTATGGACCAGATCCACCGGCGAATCCACCACCGAAAGCAACTCCGCTTCCAACGCCGCAAGATCTTGTTGAGCCAATGCAAAAAGTTCTTGATTCATCACGATCGTATCACCTACAAACAAAGTCTGCTTCTATAATACACTACCAGCCAAACAAAGTCCATACTCTGCCTATGGACCCTTCCTATGTAGCAATGAAAAAGCAAACAGGATGGAAGACAGCTTCCATCCTGCGCATCCTGTCGAAAATTACTGCTTAGTGCGGAATCATCCAGGACAAGAAATATGCCTGAGCATAAGTCATGATACAAACAATGATACACAACACGAAGGAGTGCATAACCGTAAAGTTAAACAAATCGCCTTCCTTGCCTACCAAACCGGTAGCAGCCGTAGCAACAGCAATGGACTGAGGCGAGATCATTTTACCGGTTACACCGCCTGAAGAGTTGGCCGCAACCGTCAAAACGGGATCAACGCCAACCTGCTGCGCCGTAACAGCCTGCAGGTTGCCAAAGAGAGCATTAGCCGAAGTATCAGAGCCTGTCAGGAACACGCCCAACCAGCCCAATACCGGTGCAAAGAAGGGGAACAAGCTGCCCGTGCCTGCCAAGAACAGACCCATGGTAGCGCTCATGCCAGAGAAGTTCATGATATAAGCCAAGCCTAAAACGCAAGGAATGGTAATCAAGGGCTTTTTCAACTGGCTGAAAGTACGGCCCAAGATGGAGAAATAACGGCTCGGTCCAACGCCCAGAACCATGGAGGAGAAAATACTTGCGAAAAGCAACGCCGTACCGGCGGCGCTCAACCAGTTGACTTTGAAGATAACGTCCATAGCTTTGGGGCTCTTCGCAATCGGAGCCACCTGGATAATGGCTTTATGCAAGCCAGGAACCAGCCATTTCAAGGTTACAGTGTCAAGCATGGCCGCAACCGGCTTCAGACCCCAGAGAATAACCATAATCGTCAGGATGATGAACGGAGACCAAGCTTTGATTACGGCAGCAGTAGAATCAGTTCCCTTAACCTGCAGCGTAGGAGCTTTTTCGTTTTCAAAGCGCCAGATCGTAGCCGGCTTCCACACCCGCAGGAACAGAGCCAGCGAAATGATCGCAGCCAAGGAGGACAAGATGTCGGGCAGTTCTGGTCCGAGGTAGTTCGAGGAGAACCACTGCAAACCAGCGAAGGAAACACCAGCCACCAAGCAAGCCGGCAGAACTTCCATGCAGGATTTCCAGCCAGCCATCAAGGTAACCAGCCAAATCGGAATAATGACGGAAAGGAAAGGCAACTGACGGCCTACCATGGCGCTGATTTGCATGGTATCTACGCCAGAAACCTGACCAGCAACGATAATCGGAATACCAATACCGCCGAAAGCAACCGGAGCCGTATTGGCAATCAAGCACAGACCAGCGGCATACAGCGGGTTGAAGCCCAGACCCACCAACATGCCAGCGGAAATAGCAACAGGCGTACCGAAACCGGCAGCACCTTCAAGGAACGCGCCGAAAGCGAAGGCAACCAATAGGGCCTGCAGACGACGGTCATCCGTAATAGCGGCAATCGAGTTCTTAACGATCTCGAATTGTCCCGTTTCTACTGTAATATTGTAAATAAAAATAGCCATAATAACGATCCAGAAAATTGGGAAGATACCGTAAAGAGCGCCCACGCCAGTAACCGACAAGGCCATGCCAGCAGGCATCTTATAGGCGAGAATCGCAATCAACACCGCCGAAGTTACAGCAACGGCGCCAGCGATGTGACCAGGAGTACGACGAATCGCCAGCATGTAGAAAATAATAATCATCGGAATAGCAGCTACTAACGAGGATAATGCCAAACTGCCCATGGGATCATACATTTGGGTCCATGTCATGTGTAGTCAACTTCCTTTCTCTAAACAGATAATGTTGTAAAAAAGCTTCGTCTTTTAGGAAAAATTGTGTTACCGCTTTGCTTCCTGCACCGTCAGCTGGAAAGAAGTTGCCCCGAGGAAAGGAGCTGTACGGCGCACGCATAGGGTCTTCATCACCTCCCGTAAAAAATTCCCACTCCAAGTTGTATCTCATCTTTCGCACATTGAGCCTGCTAATGCGGTTTCAATGTCGCAATTTGCTTGCGAGCGAAAGCCTGATACCTTGCATTACAGAAAAAACTGTATATCTAGTAATTAAGACGAAAAATGCACTATTTTAAGAAAATTTAATGTAAAAAAAGAGTAAGAATAAAGCCTGCTCCCTTTAGAAAGTCCTCTTCCTTCGGGGAAGCAGGCACCTTGCTCTTAAACTGATTCGTGTTCGGCGAAATAACGCATGCTGGTCTTTTTCCACTCACGTGTGCTAAAGAGCATCGTATAGTTTCTTTCCTCTGCCTGCTCTGCAAGTTCCGCCGCTAAGGCGCAACATGCTTCCCGCGATTGGGAATGAAGCATGACGTAGAAATTATAAGGCCATTGCGGTGCGTTCTTCCTGGCGTAACAGTGTGTTACTGCCGGGTGCGCCGCCATGATACTCCCTACTTGAGCCAAGCGCTCTTCTTCAACAATCCAGGCACAAAGCGCATTGGCCGTATAACCAACTTCGCGGTGCCGAAGCACAGCGCCCATTTTACGAATACAGCCTCTTTGCTTCTGCTTTTGCAGACGCGTTAGCAGTTCTTCTTCGGAAATACCAATCCGCCCCGCCAATTCTCGATAAGGCTCCGGCACAAGAGGAAATTCATCCTGCATGGCTATGACAATTTTTCGATCAATTAGATCCATTTGCGGGCTTCCTCCACCTTACAACGTAAATTGCACGCTTACTTTATATTTTTCCGTAGCCGGCAGGCTCAGTACTTCTTCTACACCGGCCAAGGCGCGAATTGCTTCCAAAATACGAGTTTCCTCCGCTAAGCTCGGAGAAATAAGTGCAAACCATAGGTTGTATTCCCCTTCGCGCTCATAATTGTGCGTTACGCCTGCATAGGCATTGATGGCCCTGGCTACTGCATCCATTTGCACCGGCTGTACTTTAACCGCCACCAGCGTACTAACATACCCCAATTGGCGGGAGTCAAAAAACGCGCCTACGCGTCGCAGATAACCGTGGGTCTTCAGATAGAGCAATCGCTCCAGTACCGTCTGTTCCTGGCATTGCAACCGCTCCGCCAAGACTTGAAAAGGCCGGCTTGCCAAAGGCAGGTCGGTCTGAAGAATATTCAACAGCTTTTTATCAAACTCTGTCAGCATGTCTTCTCCATTCAATTTCAAAACCAGACCAATATGCAAATATATAAGTCATCTTTGAAATCTATTTTTCATGTGTTTTATTTTACAAAATAAGCTTAATTAAGTCAAGCAATTCTTGCCGACCTTGACCATTTTGCGCCGAATAAGCCATCACTTCGGCTATTCCTTGCGTTTGCAATGATTTTCTCGCATTTGCTACCGCAGAGGCCACCTGATTCTTGCTAATCTTGTCTGCCTTCGTTAAAATCAGCTGTAACGGCAGTCCTTTGTCCGCCAAGCGTCGAAACATTTCTATGTCGCTGGGCATGGGGGCATGACGAATATCAACCAATAGGCAAACCAAGCGCAAATAGGGCGACTGCGTAAAATAGTCTGCAATAAAGCGACTCCAGATTTTACGTTTTTCCTGACCCGTTTTTGCATAGCCATAGCCAGGCAAGTCCACCAAATGGAAGGGGAGGCGCTCCTCCCCTTCCCTCATAAGCACTTTAAAGAAATTAATAGTTTGCGTTTTTCCCGGTGTGCCGCTAGTCCTGGCTAAGCCGCGATGGCGGCACAACGAATTAATTAACGATGACTTACCGACATTAGAGCGACCAATAAAAGCTACCTCCGGCAGCGCCTCTTCGGGAAACTGGTCGCGCCGAACCGCCGAAGCGACATACTGCGCCTGTATAATGTCCAACCGTTCTTTTTCTGAACTCATTCCTATTTCACCAATGCCTCTTTCAACACTTCATCCATGTGTTCTACTTCTACAAAACGAAGCTCCTTGCGGATGTCCGCCGGAATGTCTTCTAAATCACGACGATTTTCTTTAGGAAGAATAATTGTACGAATGCCCAAGCGATGAGCTGCCAGAACCTTTTCCTTAACGCCTCCTACAGGCAGCACCCGTCCCCGCAGCGTAATCTCGCCAGTCATCGCCAAGTCGCCCCTCACCGCACGTCCTGTCAAAGCCGAGATCACAGCGGTAGCCATGGTGATTCCTGCCGAAGGACCATCTTTGGGAATGGCGCCCTCTGGCAAATGAATATGCAAGTCTTTTTTGGCATGAAACTCTTCGTCAATACCAAGTTCCTCGACCCTAGAGCGAATGTAGCTGACGCCAGCCTGAGCCGATTCTCGCATGACCTCGCCCAATTTACCGGTTAACAGCAAAGCGCCTTTGCCGTTAAGTACAGAAACCTCTACAGGCAGTACGTCACCGCCTACTTCCGTCCAAGCCAAGCCGGTACTGACGCCGATTTGATTCTTCTTCTCTGCTGGCGATTGACGGAAGCGTGGAATCCCCATATAGGTTTCCAAATTTTTCTCCGTCACCCGGATGCTTTTTTTCCTGTTTTGCACAATCTGCCTCGCTGCCTTGCGGCATAGGGTGGCAATGGTCCGTTCCAGGCCACGTACACCGGCTTCACGAGTGTATTCCCGAATCAAGCGCACCAATACCTTCTCCGGCACATTCAGTTTACTGGGCTTCAACCCATTTTCCTTCAGCTGTTTCGACAAAAGGTACTGCTTGGCAATTTCCAGTTTTTCCTCTTCTGTATACCCGGCCAGATGAATGACCTCCATACGGTCTAAAAGCGGCCGGGGAATGCTGTGCAGCACATTGGCAGTCACCATCCAAAGCACCTTCGACAAGTCAAAAGGAAACTCCACATAATGGTCGCTAAAGGTGTTGTTCTGTTCTGGATCCAGCACCTCCAGCAGCGCTGAAGACGGATCTCCACGGAAGTCGGCGTTCATCTTGTCGATTTCATCGAGCAAAAATACCGGATTCTTGCTGCCCGCTGTACGCATTCCCTGAATAATCCTGCCAGGCAACGCCCCAACATAGGTGCGCCGATGCCCGCGAATCTCCGCCTCATCCCGAACACCGCCCAGGGAAATACGGACAAACTTCCGTCCCAACGAGCGCGCTACAGAGCGAGCCAAGGAGGTTTTACCCACGCCAGGCGGGCCCACCAGACAAAGGATCGGTCCTTTCATACTTTCCGTCAGTTGACGCACGGAAAGATATTCCAAAATACGCTCTTTAACCTTTTCCAGACCGTAATGATCCTCATTCAAGATGGTTTCCGCCGCCGTAATATCCAATAAGTCTTCTGTTTCTTCCTTCCAAGGAAGCACCAGCACCCAATCTAGATAGTTGCGCAAAACCGCCGTTTCCGCCGTCATAGAAGGCATTTTTTCCAACCGGTCGATCTCTTTGGCGATTTTATCCGCTGTTTCCTTGGGCAGCTCCAACGCCGCCAAGCGCCGCCGGTATTCCTCCACCTCGGCCATACGCTCATCCTTGTCACCGAGCTCTTTTTGGATGGCCTTCATCTGTTCGCGCAGATAGTATTCTTTCTGCGTCTTTTCCATTTGCTTGCGCACTTGACCGCTGATCTTCTTTTCTAACTCAAGAATTTCCAATTCTCTGGCTAAAATATCGCAAAGCTTTTCCAGTCGTTCTTCCACGTCCAGCGCTTCCAAGAGCATTTGCTTATCTTCTAATTTCAATGCCAGATGGCTGGCAATCAAGTCCGCTAACCGCCCGCTTTCGTTGATGGATAAAACAGAGACAAGAGTTTCCGGCGGAATTTTCTTGCTCAATTTCGCCCACTTTTCAAAAGCCTCTACCATGTTTCGCTTATAAGCTTCCACGGCGGGCGTCGCTTGTACATCCTCTACGGCTTCGCTGACTTCTACTTGGAAAAACTCTTCCGTATCCAGGTACGACTCAATGCGAGCTCGCCGCAAACCTTCTACAAGCACACGAATCGTGCCGCCAGGAAGCTTCAATAATTGCTTAATCTCCGCCACCGTGCCGCAACGATAGATTTCTTCGGGCGTCGGCGTGTCAATTTGCGCATCCATCTGGGTCGCCAAAACAATCTGACGCTCCGCAAGCATCGCCGCCTCAAGTGCCTTGACCGACTTTTCACGGCCCACATCCAAATGGATGATCATATAAGGAAAAACCAAAATGCCCCGCAACGGCAGCAAGGGCAAGGTACGTTTTGCGTTAAAAATTTCTGCATTGTTCATTTACTACGTCCTCCTTTACGAGGATTCTTTTTCTAAATCACATTATCAAGAAAGCCGGCAGGGTACACCCTACCGGCTTTAGCTCATGCCGACTCTTCTTTTTTGCCGCGCCCCTTTTTTTCTTTTTCCTTGCTCAACAAGGGGTCAGCTTGATGGAGAACCGCTTCTTGCGTCACCGTGCATTTGCTAATCTCACTGTTTGAAGGAACCTCATACATGACATTACGCATAATGCTTTCGATGATAGCGCGCAACCCGCGAGCTCCGGTATTGCGCTTAAGCGCTTCTTTGGCGATGGCCTGCAGCGCATCCGGTTGGAATTCCAGCTGCACCTCGTCCATCTCCAAGAACTTCTGATACTGCTTCACCAGCGCATTTTTGGGCTCTACCAAAATGCGCATCAGCGCTTCTTCATCCAGCGCATCCAGCGTGACAATCACCGGCAGGCGGCCGATAAATTCCGGAATCAAGCCAAATTTCAGCAAATCTTCCGGTAAAATCTTCCGCAACAATTCACCGATGTTTTCCTCGTGCTTGCTCTTGATCTCTGCGCCGAAGCCCATAGATTTTTGGCCTACGCGACCGCTGATGAGCTTATCGACGCCGCTGAAAGCTCCGCCGCAGATAAAGAGAATATTCGTCGTATCAATCTGGATAAACTCCTGGTGCGGATGCTTGCGTCCCCCCTGAGGCGGCACGCTGGCAACCGTTCCCTCCAGAATTTTCAAGAGCGCCTGTTGCACGCCCTCGCCAGATACGTCGCGGGTAATGGACGGGTTTTCGGATTTGCGGGCGATTTTATCGATTTCATCAATATAAATAATCCCTTTTTCCGCCCGTTCCACATCATAATCCGCAGCCTGAATCAGCTTAAGCAGAATGTTTTCCACATCCTCGCCAACATAGCCTGCTTCGGTCAATGAGGTAGCGTCCGCAACCGCAAAAGGTACATTCAAAATCTTCGCCAGAGTCTGCGCCAAGAGCGTCTTGCCGCTGCCGGTAGGTCCCACCATGACGATATTGGATTTTTGCAATTCCACCTCGTCCTTGCGCGCTCCGTAGTTGATGCGTTTATAGTGGTTGTACACAGCCACGGCCAAGGTCTTTTTAGCATCCTCTTGCCCAATGACGTATTGATCCAAAATATCCTTGATCTGCTTGGGTTTAGGAAGCGACGTAAGCTCTACTTCTACTTCTTCTCCCAACTCTTCTTCGATGATTTCATTGCATAATTCAATGCATTCATCACAAATATAGACGCCAGGACCTGCTACCAGCTTGCGCACCTGCTCTTGCAGCTTGCCGCAAAAAGAACATTTCAGTTGGCTTTTATCGTCTCCGAATTTCAACATAGTTTCACTCTCCTATTCCGGAGTCTTCGGATTTCGTTCATCCCGCCGAATCACGGAATCAATAATGCCATACTCTAACGCCTGTTCGCTGGACATGAAGTAATCCCGTTCCGTATCTTGGCAGACCCGTTCCAATGGCTGGCCGGTATGCGAAGCCAAAATGCCGTTCAGAGTCTCCTTCATCCGTAAAATCTCTTTGGCCTGAATCTCAATATCTGTTGCCTGCCCCTGTGCGCCGCCAAGAGGCTGATGAATCATAACCCGCGCATACGGCAAAGCGTACCGTTTCCCTTTAGCGCCTGCAGTTAAAAGCAACGCGCCCATGGAAGCGGCCGAGCCGATGCAAATGGTAGATACATCCGGCTTGATATACTGCATGGTATCATAAATAGCCATGCCAGCCGTTACCACGCCGCCGGGGCTGTTGATATAAAGATGGATGTCTTTATCCGGATCTTCCGATTCCAAAAACAAAAGCTGGGCAATGACCAGATTGGCCACATGATCGTCAATGGGACCGCCCAAAAAAACAATACGATCTTTTAAAAGTCTCGAATAAATGTCATAGGAACGTTCTCCACGGCTGGATTGTTCCACAACGATCGGCACATAGCTCATGTTTTCACACCTCTCTGTATGGTAGTGAAACTGTTGCCGAAAATCGACAACAGTTTCTAGTTAAATTAGATAGTATTACACAGCCCTTTATGCTTTTTCTACGGTATCCAAAATCAACTGAGTTGCTTTTTTACGCAGAATGGACTGCAAGAATGCACCGGTATAGCCCTGCTTTTGGATGATTTTGGCCACATCTTTAACTTTGCTGCCATAAGCGGAAGCCATAGTAACCATTTCCGCTTCCAAATCTTCCGGAGCCGCTTCAATATTTTCCGCCTTCACGATGGCTTCTAAGACCATATCGCCTTTTACCGCTTCGGTAGCCGGCTCGCGATACTGCTCTTTCAATGCCGCCATGTCCATTTTGGAGAAAGCCAAGTACTGCTCCAAACGCATACCCCGGCTTTGCAAGTTGATGTCCAGATCATTGATCATGTTATCAATGCGCTGCTCCACCATTACTTCCGGCAAGTCCACTGTTGCATTCGAAACAGCCAGTTTAATCGCCGTAGTCCGGAACTCGGTTTCCGCACGGGTAGCGGCCGTTTGTTCCAATTTGTTGCGCACGTCGGCCCGCAGTTCATCCAGCGTAGCAAATACGCTGGCGTCTTTGGCGAACTCGTCATCAAGAGCCGGCAGTTCTTTGCGCTTAATGTCCTGAACGGTAACTTCAAACACAGCTTCTTTGCCAGCCAGCGCTTCTGCATGATACTCTTCCGGGAAGGTTACATTGACTTTACGCTCTTCGCCGGCTTTAGCGCCGACCAATTGCTCCTCAAAGCCGGGGATAAAGGAACCGGAGCCGATTTCCAGCGGATATGCTTTACCTTCGCCGCCTTCAAAGGCTTCTCCTGCCACAAAACCTTTAAAATCAATAATGGCAAAATCACCGTTGGCCAATTCAGCGCCTTCAGCAACAACCATTTTAGCCTGACGCTCCCGCATGGACTGCAGTTGTTTTTCAACTTCTTCATCGGACACTTCCGTCGAAGGCGCCTCGACCTTCAGGTTTTTGTATTCGCCCAAAGTTACTTCCGGTTTTACCGTGACCGTTGCTTTAAACACCAGCGGCTGATCTTCCGCCAAAGTTACAACTTCCACTTCCGGGCGAGTTACGGGATCTAATTCCTGCTCATCCAGCGCCTGGCCGTACGCCTTGCCAGCCATCAACTCAAACGCTTCGTTTAAAATGGCTTCTTTACCAATGCGCTGCTCTAAAATCTTACGCGGCACTTTGCCTTTACGAAAGCCAGGAATGCTTACTTGGTTCGCCAACTGGCGGCAGGCTTGGTCAATGGCTTTAGCCACCTCTGCCTGAGGTACTTCAATTTCCAGAGTCATTTTATGGTTGTCGAGCTTTTCCGCAGTTACTTTCATGAATGCCGAATCCTCCCTGATGATAGACTTCATGGCGCAGCCAAAAACGGGCATGCGCATGTCATGCATAATATGTTATCACACACCCAGGGGAAAAACAAGAAACAGACGCAAAAAAACCAGCAGTTCCCTGCTGGTTTGATTTTCTGGAGCGGAAGACGAGATTCGAACTCGCGACCCTCGCCTTGGCAAGGCGATGCTCTACCACTGAGCCACTTCCGCATTTATGCTGCCGCTGTCCTCAGCGACGTATATGATTATATACCATTTGCACCAGCAGTGTCAACCGTTTAAGTGCATTTAATTTCCCTTCCTTAATAATAATAAAAAACATCTTCTTTGCAGAAAAACTAATTCCCGCAAATTTTTCAAAAAGTGACCCCATACCCTTCCAACTTAGCAGCCTCCGTACGCTTCGCACCGCAAAACAACTGCGTTCGCGCCCTCTTATACCAAGATAATAACGTTTTGCAAAATGACCCTTGACAGTTCCTCCTTTCCTAGTCTATAATAAGTCACGTCGCAGAGACATGGTGGCTATGGTGAAGTGGTTAACACGGCGGATTGTGGCTCCGTTATTCGAGGGTTCGAACCCCTCTAGTCACCCCATTAATTTCATACTGTTGGGGCGTAGCCAAGTCGGTAAGGCACCGGACTTTGACTCCGGTATGCGTTGGTTCGAGTCCAGCCGCCCCAGCCATTATGACCCACTAGCTCAGTCGGTAGAGCACCTGACTTTTAATCAGGGTGTCGTTGGTTCGAGTCCAACGTGGGTCACCATTTTTTTATTTTCTCGCGGGCGTGGCGGAATGGCAGACGCGGCAGACTTAGGATCTGTTGCCGTAAGGTGTGGAGGTTCAAGTCCTCTCGCCCGCACCATTTTATAAGGTAATTCAAAAGGACAGCAAGCATTTATGCACTTGCTGTCCTTTTTTATTGTTTTTTACACTATCAAATCAATCTGCTTGACCATGCCGACCTGACCATTTTCTTTAAGAAAGACGCTGCTCGTCCGCATCTGCCCCTGGGCATTGCCTGCAGCATCCTTCATGGAAAATTCGGTCGATACATTCCCTAAATAAATAGCGCCCACTCCAGCTTGGCCCAACGCCAGAAGCTGATCCTGGCCATTAGCGTCTTTCGTCCAAATCCGCAGCTTATTGTAAATCGAATCATTTTCATCAATCCATTGATTGCCGTCACTATCATATGCAGCCAATTCGGAAAAGCCCTGACCTGTCGAAGGCCCGAACAATTCGCTGCCGTCCGTCGCCTTGCCGTCATTATTCTTATCCAGCATCAAAAAGCCGCTACCTGACGCTAAAAAAGGAATTTCTTCCGCTGAACCGTCGTTATCTAAGTCAAAATTAACTTTTTGCCCGGAAAATTTAGCAAAGGGTTCGCCAAATTCAATCACCAACGGATCAATGGCCGCATCCCCCGCCTTGAGACTAAGGTGCTCGCTCTGATACAATTCTCGGCTCATGTTCATTTGCATATCAAAGCGAAATTCCCGACCATCTCCGATTTTGACAAGGCCCTGCGCCTGAAAGGATACTTGTTCCGCTTCATAGTGTTCCCGACTGTAGTCGTAACGAACGCCCCAGCCAACGCGCTGCGGACCCGCCTGCACGGCGCTGCCGCTGCCGCCTCCTGCAACATTCAGTTGCAGGCTCACCTGCGTTGTCATCGCTCGACGCGTCTCTTTATCAAGCTGTGGCATGACAAACTTAAACTTCTTCCCTGTTAACGCCTCCATAAAGCGTTGCAGCATTTCCAGTTTACGCTTGTTCTCATCGCTCATTTCAAAGGGATCTGTCACTTCTTTCGCAGCCTCGGTTCCCGTCGCCTTCTGCTGCAGTTCCTTGGCCAGCGCCGATACATCTACTTTGACTGCGTCCGTTCCCGCCTTAGCCCCCTGTTTGCCGTCCACCCAGGCTTCCAGAGTCTCTTGCTCCTGGGTTTTGCTCACCGCTGTGTGCTGACTGCTCAGCTTCACTGTCGATTCGGTAATTTTCATAGCATCATCCTCCTTGATGAATCCGCGACAGAATCATTCCGTCTTCCCATCCCTACAATAATGATATCGCATTTTCCATATTGTTCCTTTATCGATTACGTAATCTAGAAATAAAAAAAGCTTTGCGAATTTATCGCAAAGCTTTACTAATCATAATGGTGACCCCGGCAGGATTCGAACCTGCGGCCTTTTGATTCGTAGTCAAACGCTCTATCCAGCTGAGCTACGGAGTCATCTGCGTAAGTAAGTATATCCCACTAAAGCCGTCCTGTCAAGTTTCTAACAGCGACGAAGTTTTTCAAGCGCCCTCACGCCCCAGACGGAAAAAGCCACGCCATAAAGCAACAACACTGCAAGCGAAACAAAAGGAATTTCTCCGCCCCCAGCCAACTGGCGAAGGGACTGGCTGGCGTGGGTCAGCGGCAACAGCTCCACTACCCAGGCTGCCGCCTGAGGCAAGCGGTCCGGGGAAAAAAAGGTGCCGCACAAAAAAGACATAGGCAATAATATGTACGTACTAAAGTTGGCCATATCCTCATGCGAGTCAATAAGCAAGGCCGCTACAACGCCTAAAGCCGCAAACAAAAAGCAATTGCAAAATAGAAACAGTACAAACCAGCCGTCCAAATTCAGCACAGCGCCAAACAGCCAGGCCAATAACAAAATCACCAGCGAAGATAACATACCGCGGACTACGCCGCCCAAAATCTTGCCTACAACAAAAGAAACGGAAGAAATAGGCGCAATCAGATATTCTTCCAATGTCTTATGGTACAAGCGGCTCATATTAAGCGGCGAGCCTACGGAGCTAAAGCTGATATTCATGGAATTCAGCGCCAAGATGCCCGGTACAATATAGTCCAAATAACTGCCGCCGCTCCAGGACATAGAACGGCCCAAACCCCAGCCAAAAGCGACCAGGTACAAAATCGGCGTTACCATGCGCGATAAAATAAACTTAGCCAGGCGGCGGTGCAATACAAGCCAGTCTCGCCAAAATACAGTCCATACATCTTCGATCATACACTCACCCTGCGTCCCGTCATTTCTACAAATACATCCTCCAGATTAGACTGCCGTAACACCGCGTCCCCCGCAAGCTGCGCCGCAAAAGCCGCCGCTTCGCTGCGTTCGGAAAAGAACCGGCTTTCCAGCCCCTCTTCTCCCGGCCACTCAACAACAAAAGGGCCCACGCGCTGACACAATACCGCAGGTGTTTCTAAAGCAATAAGCCGTCCCTTATCCAGAATCCCCACACGATGGCACAGATGCTCCGCTTCTTCAATATAATGGGTTGTCAGCAGTACTGTAACCCCGTCTTTATTCAGGCGGCGAATCAAGTCCCACAAACGACGCCTCACTTGCGGATCCAGCCCCACCGTAGGCTCATCCAAAAACAATATTTTCGGCTCATGCAACAACGCCCGTGCAATCATCACCCGTCTCTTCATGCCTCCCGACAAACTCTGAATCCGTTCCTTGCGACGATCCTGCAGCTCCACATACTCCAACAACATACTCATGCGCTGCAACAAAAGAGAGCGCTCCATGTGATGCAAGCGCCCGTGCAATTCCAGATTTTCTTCCACCGTCAAGTCCACATCCAGGTTAAAGTGCTGCGGCACAACGCCGATCAACTTTTTAATCTGCGCATCCTCATTGCCTAAACGAAAGCCATGAACCAACACTTCGCCGGAGCTGGCCTTGGCCAAGGTGGTCAAGATGCGAATGGTTGTCGTTTTGCCGGCGCCGTTCGGCCCTAAAAGGCCAAAAATCTCTCCTGCGGGGATGCGCAATTCCAGCCCGTCCACCGCCGTTCGCGAGCCAAATTGCTTTACTAACTTCCGAATGTCAATCATGCCTATTTCTGCACCCGTTCCAGAATGATCCGGTGGTCCACCAAATGCAATTCTTTAATCTGCGCAGCCAAGGTTTTACGTTGTCCAAAAATATTCTCTAAAAAAATTTCATTGGCTTTAGGAACAATCGTATCTACACGCTCCAACAATAGCTCTTCCTTCCCGTTCTCCAGCAAATATACATTGGCCTCACACATTTGAACCGGCCTCCTTTTTCTTTCGCAACTCATCCAATAACGCATCCACTAGATGCGGCAGCGGTTCATTTGAAGAACCCAGGACTTCCACATTTTCCCTATGTAGCGGCAACACAATTTTAGGAACTCCCGCGCTGGCAATAGCTTCCGCCATCCGCGGCGTCAATTCCCCCAACATGGCGTTCGCCAATAAAATACTTAGGGGACCGACAATCAGATCCACGCGCTCCACATTCCGCACAATGGCATTTTCACCGGTAGCGCCCTCGTTGGCGCCCGCCTTCAACATAGCCGCTGTCGCCAACGCATTAGTACCTAGCGCCAGCACGTCCATTTCTTCCCGGAACTCACGTCGGATGCGATCCACAATGATCTTACCCATACCGCCGCCTTGCCCGTCAATGACAGCAATTCGCATACGCCCTCCCGTTCAGCCCGCTGCCCACTTTCCTTCTAGCAGCAAGGTAACTTTTTTATTTTTCGCCAGCGCATGCAAAATTCCTCTTCCTATTTTTTGGAACTCTTCCGACTCTTGCGCGATGGCCGTAACAGTCTTTGTAAAATGCGCGAAAAAGCATCACTTGCCTTTCCCTGCATCCGCCCCTCTTCATAACTTTCTTGCTGCTGCGGCAGTTCACTGCCAAGACGACTGGACACATCGACTCTTTTGATCATGTTTCCCCCTCCCAGCATTCACCTACTGACAGGCTCCGCCATACAGCGAAGCTTAAAAGATCAATTTACTTTACTATCGTTATTCCCTTACGTCGTCTTAACCCGTTGCTTTTCTACCGCCCGCGCCATTTTTTCCAGCTTTGCCATAAGCGCAGCAATCGCCCTTTTTTCAACTGTACTGCATCAGCCGGACACAATTCCTGACAGCAGTAACAACGAATGCAACGCGCTTGGTCAATAAGGACCTTCTCTCGTATTGACATGGCGTGCGGCGGGCAGTGCGCCACACAACGTCCGCAGCGAATGCATTTAGCAGCATCCACCACTGGCCATGCGGTCAACTCTCGCCGCGCCGCAGCCGCCAGCCAGGAAGGCACAACCTCTTCCAAATTTTCATAGGTATGGGGCGGCACAAAACCGAAAGCAAGGTCCCTCCCATCTCCTACTAACTCCAAGGCCTCCAAATTCACCAAGCCGCGCCGTACAGCCTCCAATTCCACCGGCAGCCTGCCTCCAGCAAAGCCCATAAGGCGTCCCATGGCTGCGTCTACAGCAAACGGATTGGCGCCAGCCAGCACCACGCCGGCCTCATACGCCGCGCCATTGCGCGGCCCCTGCCCTTCCATCGCTCGCACGCCGTCTATAATCGACAAAGCCGGCCGTAAGCATTCCGCCAAATCAACCAACCACGCCGCAAAATCCGCATGCTTTTGCATGCGCAAATGATACTGCGCTTTTTCCGCTCCCACTACGGCGCCAAAAAGATTCTTTACAGCCCCTGTAATTCCAGTCAAGGAGTGCGTCTTCATTTTTGCTACGGAAATAACAACGTCAGCTTCCACGCAAGCCCTAGCCAACGAAAAGCCTTGCGCCATTTTTCCCGCAGCATACGACACGCGGCAAGTTTCATCAAATGAAATTAATCTAGCTCCCTCTTCCCGGCACACAGCCATTATGCCGGTCTTTTCCGCCACCTTCTGCGTACTTTCAAAGGCTGGCGAATCGCCCACCCAGGGCGTACCGCCCGCTTCTTTAACCAGGCGTAACACCGCCCGCACCACTTCTGGATGAGTTGTCACCAAAAAATCGCGATGACCGCTTTCCAGCATGTTGGGCTTAACCAGCACCAGCTGTCCCGGCTTCACAAACGCCGCCATGCCCCCCGCTAAATCAACCGCGGCCCGTACGCCGCGCTCAACTTCCGCAATATCATAATTTAAGGTTTTTACAATGCTTACTTTATCCATATCTTTCAACCTCAATCATCATCTACTCGACCCTAAAAAAGTCTACCTTGATAACATTATTTTAAAATAATTATTTGAAAATTGCGAATTGATAGTTTGTAGTGTAAAATATAACAAAGAACACATTGCTTGCTCAACTTCCTTTTTTCCTGACTCTATCACCTTGGGTTTAGCCAAAAAGGAGCGATGAATTATGAAACAACACTTCAAATTGACAACGTCCGATGACTTAAACGATCTGAAAATAACAGACGTAATAGACCTCGATTTCCTTCAACGCTTCCAGGACGACTTTGCAAAAGGCGTAGGTTTAGCCAGCGTAACGGTTGATGTTAACGGCACCCCGGTTACCGATCCGAGCTCTTACACTCGCTTTTGCATGGACTATACGCATGCCACCGAATGCGGCGACAAGCGTTGCGCTGAGTCTCACCGCAAAGGCGGCGAAGAAGCAGCTCGTCTTGGAAAGCCTGTCGTTTATGAATGTCATGCCGGCTTAATCGACTTTGCTGCGCCAATCATCGTAGAAGGCAGACAAATCGGCACCATTCTGGGCGGCCAAGTTTTAACGGAGCTGCCTGACGAAACAAAATATCGTCGCATTGCCCGCGAAATCGGCGTTGACGAAGAGGGTTATGTCGAAGCCGTAAAAGAAGTCCGCAAACTAACCAAAGAAAGTATCGAAGCCGCTGCGAATGTCCTTTTCATTGTCGCTAACAGCCTTTCTAAATCCGCTTATCATCAGCGAAAACTAAAAGCCCTTGCTAATGTGCTCAACGATGGTATCGCACAAATTTCAGCGACTATGGAAGAACTAGCCGCCTCGGCCTGCACTGTGAGCGAAAACCAAAGCAAATTAAATCTTGAAATCAAAAATGTGAATACCGTTACCGGCGAAATCAATCAGGTAACGACCTTAATCAAAGACATTGCCGACGAAACACGCCTCTTGGGTTTAAACGCGGCCATTGAAGCCGCCCGAGCTGGTGAAGCCGGCCTGGGTTTCGGCGTAGTCGCCCAGGAAATCAGAAAACTTTCCGCCGATTCTAAACAAACCGTAGGGAAAATCCAAGAATTCACCACTGCCATCAGCGGTTCCGTTGAAAAAACCGTAGCCATGGGACAAGAAACAGCTTTAACTTCCGAACAACAAGCCGCTGCCATCGAAGAAGTAACTGCCAGCGTCGAAGAAATTCAAAGCCTCACCGAACAACTAAATGCTTTAGCCGATGAACGCTAGTAAAGCGCCCACTATATTAGGAGGTGAAACCATGGCTCAAATTCAACTTGTCGTTTTTGAATTAAACGGCGAAGAATATGGTGTTGACGCATTAGCCGTAAGCGGCATACTGCGTCCTCAAAAATTCAAAATCCACAAAGTTCCTGGCTTGCCCAATGTAATTGAAGGTATGATTGACTTGCGGGGACAAATCAATTATATTTTTAATCTCGGCATTAAGCTAGGACTTAAAAAAACAGTAATTGCAGAAGAAAGCAAGTTTATTATGCTGAACATTCAAAACACGGTTGCGGGATGTATTGTAGATGAAGTAACTGACATTGTTACCATCTCGGACGAGCAAATTCAACAACAGCCAGAATTTGTGGCAAATCTCAGCAGTAAATACCTTGTAGGCATCGGAAAAATAGACGAACGTTTAATCATCATCCTGAATCCTGAAAACATCTTGTCTACCGAAGAATATGAGGCGTTAACAGGTTGAGAAACAGCTGCAAATCATGTTTCAAACCACGCTAATCTCAAAACGCCCCACTGTAAAAGGAGCTGCGGATTATTCCGCAGCTCCTTTAGTTGGTTTCTGGTTCTTCTATTTTACGATTACGGAAACGCCATCCGGAACCACAGTAATACTGGCGTCTTTGCCAACAATTCCCTCAGCCATTTTCATCGCTTCCGGAAGCGTATTGGCAACTTTCATTTTCATGTCTGTGATCATGCTGTGATCACACTGATCGGTCACCATAATGACCGTATGGTCAATCAAGATACGCGCCAAAATTTGGGCTTCCCATTGATCCGGCAGCGTATGCTGGGGCTCAATGGCCATAATTTCATCCATAACCGCTTGTGCGCTCTCAGCCTTTTTAAACCACTCATAGAAGTCTTCGCCGCCGTGCCCGTCGTTACAAGCTGCACAGATGATAATCACGCCGCCTTTACGGCAAGTGGCTTCTGCCGCGCTCATTCCCTTAACCGCTTGATAGATATTTTGATCCAACGGATAGCCGCCATTAGAAGTAATAGCAATATCCGCAGGTTTCGCGGCTACATTAGCCAATTCACCGGCAAATTTTGTACCTTCAGCATGCGCTTTTTCAAGATCGCCAGCAAAGGCTTTGATAATTTTTTTGTCCGCATCAATAACAACATTCAAGATAAATTGTAATTTAGCGGTTTTAGCAGCATGCAGCATGTCAATGTGAATCGGATTGCCTTCCAAATTACCGGTTCTAGCTTTGTCACTGGCAATAAAACGGGAATTGTGATTAGCCAATACCGTTACCTTGCTTACTACACCCGGCAAAACGCTTTTACGACCGCCTGAGAAGCCTGCAAAGAAGTGAGGCTCAATAAACCCTTCAGAAATCAGCAAGTCCGCTTCTACAGCCAATTTATTAATGACAATATCGCCGCCCGAAGGAAGTTTGCCAATATTCACCATAGCTTCCGGCTCAAAGGCATTATGAACTACTATTTTTTCTTCAGCAACGACTTTCTCCCCAAATTTGCCGATCAACTCTTCTTTGGTTGTCGGACGATGGAAGCCAGTAGCAATCAAGAAAGTAATGTCCGCCTCCGGATTACCGCTGCGAATCTCTTCGAGCATAATCGGCGCCATAATTTTACTAGGCACTGGACGAGTATGGTCGCTGGCAATGATCACAATTTTGTTTTTCCCTTTGACCAAGTCACGCAGCCTCGGAGAACCAATTGGATTCTCCAACGCTTTTTTCACCAGCTCCTGTTCGCCAGCCTCCGGTTTATAATGGTGCGCTTTAGACTCAAGCACACCAACTAATCTTGCATCATCAAATTGGGCCTCGATAAAACCCTTGCTATACGGAATTTTTACTACAGCCATGTTTTCTCCTCCCATACTTTTAAAAATTGCATTTCTCTGGTTTCCTTATTTTTTATTATAGCACTCTCCGGCGAAAATTGTTGATTTTTCAGCGATAATACATAATCTAAATTTCCCGGCAAGCCAAAAATCGCAAATCTGCCATATAACGTTAGTTATGGTTTTCCTTTCAAGCCTGTAAGAAATTGCTTTACATGGGAATCTCAGGCATCTTGCTTTCCTACAAACGACTTATGTCCATCTGCAATTCATCACATTTTTTTATTCCACATAATCTTGGCAGGATAAAATCCTCTTTCTAGGGAAGTAACAATAAAAATCCCGCGGAGGTGTGTAATGAAAAAAATATCTGTTTTGACTTTCTGCTTCTTTCTTTTGTGGGGCTGCAGTCTTTCTTTGGCCAGCATCGCTAGAGAAAGCGACGGCGACAATATTGCCTTTTCGAGTTGGCAAAAGTTTACCGACAACCATGCTACGACTTACTGTTCCTTGGTAAAATACATAGATTTAGGGGCTTCTCCTACGTTCTGGCTGCGCATGGACAGCAACCGCGGCACCTTTCAAGAGCATGCTTACTTGCAAATTGACAATAATATCTTGCAAATAAAGCGTCTTGAAGCCGATACCATGTACAATCGCACAGGAACTCCGGAGCCGGCCGTTCTAAGCCCCTGGCGCAGCACAATGTACGGCTTATCCTCAACAGAGCTTGATGCGTTTCGTAAATGTTCTTCCATTCGTTTAACGCTGACCTCGGCGGACGGCAAAACAAGCTCTTACAAATTATCCCCTGCTGCAGTCGCCGACTGGCAAAGAATACTAGACCTCTCCAGTTCCAGTTTGGCAACTCCGTCCACGCAAAAGCCAACTAGTGAAATTTGAATACCAACCTCCTGCAGCAAACCTCCTGCGGTTTTCTGCAGGAGGTTTGTTTTATCCGCTTAAGCCCGGTATCAACTTCCTATCTGTTTGCCATAGGTCTCTTTAATCAAAAAGGTCGCTAATAAACCAAGCAGCAAAACCACAGCACACAGACCAAAGGCATGTTGATATGCTTCGGATGTATATATTTTTACGCCATGCTCTATGCTGCCTTGCCAAAACTGGTCCAATACCCAGCCAAAAGCCGGCTGCATGAGAGCCGCTCCAACAAAAGGAGCCGAGTTTACCACGCCAGCAGCAATCCCTGTCAGCTGCGGCGGATTCACCTCCTTGGCACATACAACAGCCACTGATACGCCGGATACGCCGATACCAAAGAAAAAACAAAGCAGGGATAACAGCCACGCAGGCATTTGCTCTCCGCCTAGCATTAAGCCAGCCAGAGCCGCCAGAAACAAAAGAGTTGTCACGATATACGGACTACGCCGCCGCCCCAAGCGGTCAGAAAAATAGCCTACAAGGGGCGCTCCTGCCATATTTCCCAGAAACATGAGCATCACTTGATTCGCCGCTTCCACACGCGACATGTGCATTACCTGCATGAAATAAGGTACGCCCCAAATCCCGCTAAAGGTCATATAGACGCCAAAAACCGCAACAGATGCAAAAAACGGCGTCCAGGTATGCCGGTTGCGCAGCACCGTCAACAAGCCCAACTTCATCCCCGTTTGCGCGGAAGAACTTGCGACGGTACCGCCAAATTCGTGCGCTGCAAGCTCTTTCATAGAAGGAAGCCCCTCTTCTGCAGGACGATTACGAATCACAAGCCAGCAAACGCCCGCCATAAGCACAGAATATAACGCCACCAAAAAAAACGCGGATCGCCACCCAGCTGATTCTACCAACACAGCTAACGGCGTAGCCGACAGTAAGGAACCGCCGTTTCCCACGAGCGTCAATAAGCCTAGCATGGTCGCAAATTCCCGCAGACGAAACCATTCCGCCTGCAGCTTAACCACATTAACATAAATCACACTGACACCCACGCTTGCTAAAAAGCGGCCAAGGTAGAGACTGCTCAGGCTTTCTGCACCGGCAATCAGCGCCGCCCCCGCCGCTGCGATGACGATTGAGGCGCTGATAACCAAACGCGGTCCATAGCGATCCGCCAGCATGCCGGAAGGCACCTGCAACACAGCATACGTATAAAAGTAAATAGACGACAACATTCCCAGCTCCGACGCCTGCGCAATAGAAAAATCCCGCATTAAACTGTCCGCAACAACGCCGGTTACAGTGCGATGAAAATAAGCAGCTAAAAAAGCCAGGGCCGCACACAGCCAAATCCATTTTCTTTTTCGCTCCAGCCGTTTTATCTGTCCTAACCATCTAGCATCTTCATTCATGATTCCGTATTACATCCTCCAACGTTTTTTTCACATCACTAACTACTTCAGCCCAGCCCCTTGATCGTTTCTGACGTCTATAAATTTATATTCCTAGCACAGATAAATAATTCCTGCCCTAAGTACTTTTAACTATCGACTTCCAACATGCTTCATAAATAAAAAAGAGGCCTGGATGTATTTTATCCAAGCCCCCTGCTCTTACCTTCTTTACAAAGTCCCTTAAGCCGCATCAGGCAGCCGCAAGCTATCTCCCTTGCGTTCGAGCAGCCGTTCATCGCCAGTAAAGTCAATCGGTTGTTGGCGCTTCATTTCGCGTAAAACGATATCACGCAAGAAGATATACGTGTCTCGTCCCTCCAAGCCTTCACGCAGCATCGTGTACCCGTCGCCGCCTGCTGCCATAAAGTCATTGGCAACCACCAAATAGTGCTTACCATCTGCAAGCTCATCGCCGCTAGCCAACCGGACTTCTTTAATACGAAATCCCTCTGGCATATCCGGATCGCAAACGACTTTTAAGCCCGAAAATTGCAGCATCCCAAAGGTCGGATTAAATAAGCCATGCTCCAGAATTTTACGGATTTCTTTCCCGCTCAGTTGTACCGTATATAGCGTGTTGTCAAAGGGAAGCGCCGCATATACCTGTCCTAGAGAAATTTCCCCTGCCGGCAGCCCCAAACGCACACCGCCTCCATTTAGAAAGGCCACATCCGCTTGCACAGAAGAACGCATGGCATCCGCCACCCACTGTCCCAATGGCGAAAAAGCATTACGGCTATGCTCCAAGGGATAAAGCGAACTACCTACCGTCTGTCCTTTTAAGGCTATAATCGGTTCCTCCTGACGGCGCACCAGTTCCTGCATGCGCGGCTCCGGCGGTGCCGGATGCGCCACCAAATCCGTCACGCTGGCAGAAAGCATCTGTACGGTTCTCGTTTTTGAATCATAGTTAAGACGTACTTTCCCCAAACCGCGGCCATAGGCTTCCGCCTGCAGCACGGCTATGCCTTTAACAAAACCAGCCACCCGCTCATGAGAATGTGCGCTTACCAGCACGTTCACTCCAGTCAGCTTAGAGGCTGCCTCTGCAGCCTCTCCAGTTATCTTGCCATCCTTATCCATATAGGAAGCCAAATGAGTCAACGCAATGACGATGGAGGCACCATGTTTACGCGCTTCTTGAGCCCAAGCGTTGATCCTAACCGCAGGATCTTGAATTTCCAGACCAAATACCGCATTAGGATGACTTTTGTAGAGCGTTTCCTGCGTAACCGCACCAATGACGGCAATTTTAACGCCTTGTCTTTCTAAAATAACATAGGGCTTCGCAAACTCCAAAGGCATAGCCGTCTGCTTATCCACTACATTGCCGCACAAAAAAGGAAAATGCGCTTCTTTGGCCCGTTCCTGCAATACCCGCAAGCCCCAGTCAAATTCATGATTCCCCAAAGCCATGGCGTCAACTTGCATAGCATTCATCATTTCAACAACAGGACGCCCATAGAGCAAATTGGAGTCCACGCTTCCTTGCAGCATATCTCCTGCCGCCAGAAGAAGCGTTCCTTGGGGATTGTTAGCGCGTTCCTGCTCAATCGCCCCCATCAGTACCGCAGCACCAGGACGCCGCTCTTCCGGCGCCAAGGCGCCATGAAAATCATTCACTGTCAATACATCCAACTGAATCTGCTGGGCTTGCGCTGCAACACTTCCCCAACAAATGAATAAGCATAACAAAAAAATTCGGCCCCACTGCCGCATAAAAATCCCCCTCTCCAACTTCGCTTGTATACTTCGCGTTATACTTCTGATTTCCTGCAACACATCTCCCTAAATCAGGTTATTATCCTAAACTATACATCTCCCGCATTTTCTATGTTCTGCATAAAAAAATGGTCTGTATTCCACATTTCTATGGATACAAACCACTTTATAAACGTCTGAAACCCTTGTTATTTCATTGGGTTCTCCTGACAGCCAATTTTTCAATGGTGTCCCAGGAGAGATTCGAACTCCCGACCGACGGCTTAGAAGGCCGTTGCTCTATCCAACTGAGCTACTGGGACAGGAGAAATAAAATGGAGCGGGTGAAGGGAATCGAACCCTCGTAGCTAGCTTGGAAGGCTAGTGCTCTACCATTGAGCTACACCCGCATGTCTGAATGGTCGGAGCGGCAGGATTCGAACCTGCGACCCCCTGGTCCCAAGCCAGGTGCTCTACCAAGCTGAGCCACGCCCCGTATAATCACATGGCATATTATACGCGATAAACGCATGCTTTGTCAACAAAAAAAATAACCGGTTGCTTTTGGCAACCGGTTATTTAAAGGTTTACTTGTTCAACAGGTTTTTGATAGCCTGTTTGTTAACGTCCCGATTCAGCTGCGCGATATAATCGGTCAGCTTGATGTCTTTCGGGCAAGCTTGCACGCAATTTTGGCTGTTGCCGCAATTGCTGATGCCGCCTTTGTCCATCAGGGCGTCCAGACGATCTTCCTTGTTGTATTCACCGGTAGGATGCAGGTTGAACAAATGAGCCTGTCCCATCGGAGCCGGTCCAATGAAGTTAGAACCAGCATTAACATTAGGGCATGCTTCCATGCAGCAGCCGCAAGTCATACAACGAGAGATTTCGTAAGCCGTCGTAGCGGTTTTAGGATTTTGACGGGGCGCCATTTGGTTTACCGGCCAGGAACCGTCAACTTCAACCCAAGCGTGAACGCGCTTCAGGCTTTCAAACATGACGCTGCGATCGATAATCAAGTCGCGAACCACCGGGAAGGTGCGAGCCGCTTCCAAACGGATCGGCTGTTCCAAATGATCGATCAAGGCGGCGCAAGCCTGTTGAGCTTTGCCATTGATGACCATCATGCAAGCGCCGCAAACTTTCTCCAGGCAGTTGCATTCCCAAACGACAGGAGTGGTTTTCTTGCCGTCTTTAGTTACAGGGTTTTTCTGAATTTCCATCAAGGAGGAAACTACATTCATCGCCGGGCGGTATGGAAGCTCAAACTCTTCCGTATACGGCGCGCTAGTAGGCGAGTCTTGTCTGGTAATAATAAAATGAACGCTTTTCTTGCTCATGCTTATTTCTTAACCTCCTTAGCAACGTCGTAACGACGAGGACGCGGTTTGATCATGGAATGATCAAAGTCGATGTAGTCGATTTGCGGTCCTTCCGGGGTGTAAGCAACACGCGTGGTTTTCAGGAAGTTTTCATCGTCACGCTCAGGGAATTCCGGTTTGTAGTGAGCACCGCGACTCTCATTACGCAGCAAAGCTGCTTTGGTAATAGCCTGGGCATAAATGATCATATCGCGAAGCTGACGGGTGAACATGACTTCCTGATTGCAGTAACGGCCTTTGTCGTTGACGCCAATGTCATTCCAGCGCTTCAGAAGATCTTTCAAGAGACCTTCCGCTTTAGCGATGTTTGCATTGATACGAACGATAGCCACATTTTCCAGCATGATTTCGCCGAGTTCCTGATGCAGCTTGTACGCATTTTCAGGACCATTCATGGCCAAAATAGTTTCGAAACGCTTAATTTCCGCATCCTTAGCGGCTTTCAGTTCTTCTGCGCTCAAGGAAGAGCCTTCCTGTTCGCCTTTCGCCCAGCGCATCGCGCTCGGACCGGAAACCGTACCGGAGTAAGCGGCCGACAGCAAGGAGTTTGCTCCCAACCGGTTGGCGCCATGATATTGATAGTCGCATTCGCCGGAAGCGAACAGACCAGGAATATTAGTTCTGTGCTCGCGATCAACCCAGATGCCGCCCATGGAATAGTGAACGGCCGGGAAAATACGCATAGGAACTTTACGCGGATCGTCGCCGACGAACTCTTCGTAAATCTCGAGAATGCCGCCCAGCTTGCGATCCAGGTAGTCGCTGTCGATGTGAGACAGGTCCAAATATACCTGGTTTTCGCCGTTGATGCCCAGCTTCATTTCCGTGCAAACCTTGAAGATGGCGCGAGCAGCGATGTCACGCGGCACCAGGTTGCCATAGGCCGGATACATTTCTTCGAGGAAATACCAAGGCTTGCCGTCTTTATAAGTCCAAACACGACCGCCTTCGCCACGAGCCGACTCGGACATCAAGCGCAGCTTGTCGTCGCCAGGAATGGCAGTCGGATGCAGCTGAATGAACTCGCTGTTGCCCAGGTACGCACCTTGCTGGTACGCGCTGGATACGGCAGAACCAGTGCAGATAACGGAGTTAGTGCTCTTGCCGAACACCAGTCCGGGGCCGCCGGTAGCCAAAATAACAGCGTCAGCAGGGAATGCTTCGATTTCCATCGTGGTCATGTTCTGAGCCACAATACCACGGCATTCGCCTTTTTCATTCAAAATGGCTTTCAGGAAATCCCAGCCTTCGTATTTCTTAACAGTGCCTTTGACTTCCCAATGACGAACCTGCTCATCGAGAGCGTACAAAAGCTGCTGGCCGGTAGTAGCGCCGGAGAAGCAAGTTCTTTTGTTTTTCTGGCCGCCGAAATTACGCAGGTCCAAAAGACCTTCTGCAGTACGGGTCCAGGTTACGCCCATGCGATCGAACATTTCGATCAATTTCGGAGCCAATTCAATCATACCGCGAACGGCTTTCTGGTCAGCCAGGAAGTCACCGCCGTAGACGGTATCGTCAAAATGCTCATCGATGGAGTCGTTTTGACCTTTGGTGTTCATGCAGGCGTTAATGCCGCCCTGCGCACAAACCGAATGCGAACGTTTAACAGGGCAAAGGGAGAAGAGATCGACTTCGCCACCGGCTTCGCTGATCTTCATAGTGGCCATCAAGCCCGAAAGGCCGCCGCCAACAACAATAATTTTCTTTTTCACTAGGGTTCTCTCCTTATTTCCAAAATTTAAGATTACAGCAACATGGAATGGGGAGGATTATGCGCCAGCAGCAAACTTGACAACTGCAGCAACGCCAGCTACGCTCATCAAAGCGAAAAGGCCCCATGCCAGCTTATTGACAAAGTCTTGCGCCTTAGGACCGACAGCAATACCCCAGGTGATGCAGAACGTAAAGAGACCGTTTGTGAAGTGATAAATCGCAGCCACAAAACCAATAATATACAAGACCATAACAATCGGATTGCTGAGATAGTCATGCATCGTATTGAAGTTGATGCCGGGGCTGTATTTCATGAAGAAACGCATGTAACCGACATGCCAGATCAAGAACGCTACAGTAATGAATGCCGTCATCCGTTGCAGCCAGAACTGGCGGTTGCGGGCGTATGTATAGCGGCCCACATTGTGCTGTGCGTCAAACGCGTACATCAGACCGTAAACGATGTGGAACAAGAAAGGAATGGCAATGGCGAAGATTTCCAGAGGAATCATCACCGACGTAGGAATGGATGCCAGGTGTTCAACGCCGGCATTAAACATTTGAGGACCTACCAAGGCTGTAGAAATGGTTGCAGTATGCTCCAAGAGGAACAGTCCGATCGGCACGATCCCCGAAATGGAATGAAGGCGCCGGATATAAAATTCAGTGTTGCTCATGCTTTTACCTCCTGTATTCGATGGGCACATGATGCACGGGCTAAGCCCGCATTTTTTAGGACATTAATAGGATTGCTCAACAAGGAGTTAAATCTTCCGGTATGGTTTTTGTCCTTCTTCGTAGAAACTGTTCCCTTCACTATCGACAACGACGATGGCAGGAAAATCTTCTACCGTCAATGCAGCTAGCGCCTCCGGACCGAGTTCAGGGTAAGCCAGCACTTCGTATTTTTTGATGCATTTGGCAATCAATGCAGCAGCTCCGCCAACAGCGGCAAAATACACGGCGCCGTTCTTCTTCATGGACTCAACAACTTCTTTAGAACGGGAGCCCTTGCCAATCATGCCACGCAGACCTTGCTCAAGCAAAGTAGGCGCATAAGCGTCCATACGACCAGAAGTCGTCGGGCCCGCAGAACCAATTACAGCACCTGGCTTGGCAGGGGTTGGTCCCAGATAGTATACAACCTGGTTCGTCAAATCCACCGGCAGTTTTTCACCGCGCGCCAAGGTTTCCGTCATAACTTTATGAGCAGCATCACGAGCGCTGTAAACAATGCCAGTAATCAGAACGCTGTCGCCAGCTTTCAGATCGCGAACAACTTCTGCGCTCAGCGGAGTAGTAATACGTTTCTTCTCGGCCATCTCTCTCACACCTCCTTCTTAGAGTTCCACATCGGCATGCCGGGTAGCATGACAGCTGATATTTACAGATACCGGCAAGCCGGCGATGTGCGTAGGATACCATTCAATGTTAACTGCCAGCGCCGATGTAGTTCCGCCCAGTTGAGGTCCAATGCCGGTCTTGTTGATCATTTCCAGCAGTTCCCCTTCTAGCTTGGCGTACTCCGGATGGTCATTTCGCTTGTCGATCCGGCGCACCAGCGCTTTTTTCGACAACAACGCCGCTTTTTCCATGGTGCCGCCGATACCTACGCCGACAACCATAGGAGGACAGGGATTCGGGCCTGCGTGCTTGATAATATCAAGAACAGCGGCTTTCACGCCTTCAACGCCATCAGCCGGAACCAACATCTTCATGCCGCTTTTGTTTTCGCTGCCGAAGCCTTTCGGGGCCAGCTTAATTTTCAGCTTATCCCCTGGCACGATGGTAGTATGAATGACTGCGGGAGTGTTGTTCGTCGTGTTTTTACGATTAAACAGCGGCTCTTCCACAACCGATTTACGCAAGTATCCTTCGGTATAACCTTTCGCTACGCCGGCATTGATGGCTTCCGTTAAGTCGCCTCCAACGATATGCGCATCCTGACCGAGCTCTAAAAAGATAACGGTCATGCCAGTATCCTGGCAAATCGGCACGCTTTCCTCACGAGCGATGTCGGCATTTTTGACGATCTGAGCGATTACGTCTCTGCCGAGGGGAGATTCTTCGGTCTCCTGAGCTGATTTTAAAGCTTTGTACACGTCGTCCGACAAATAGTAGCAGGCATCCATGCACATTTTGGCAACAGCTTCAGTAATTTTGGCAACCTCAATGGTACGCAAAGCAACTCCTCCTGTTTCTACATAAATTTAAATAGATGGAAATAATTTTTACGTTAATTTTAGCACAATCACGTTGCCTTTACAACCTTAAATTTTTTAATTACTTTTCTATCGAAAATGGTTCAAAGCCTTGAAAATGAAGGATTTCCGCCTCCACTACCTTGCCGTTTTCTATAGAGACCCGCCCCCAGCTTGACGCCTCATCCCGGAAATGGTCCAAACTTCCAGGGTTGAATATTAATACAGAGTTCTGTACTTGGTTTTCATTTTGATGGGTATGGCCATAAACCGCAATTTGCGCTCCATACTGCTCCGCCCACCAAACTAGGTCGCCTCGTCCGTTTTTTACATGCTGCCGATGACCATGAGTCAGCCAAATTAATAGGTTTTCGATCTCCACAAATTCTTCAACCTTGCCATCCCCCGGCCGATCGCAATTACCGGCAACAGCGATCACCGGCACAGGGCACCAAGTAGCCAGCCAACGTGCATCCCGGATGCAATCTCCCGCATGCAGCCACATGTCTACAGGCCCAGTTTCCTCAACCGCCTGTTTTAGCAATTGCAGGTTACCGTGGGTATCGCTCAAAATCCCCAGGCGTTTCATTTTAACTCCGCCTCAGCCAGTTTTGCCGCCATAGCTGCAATAGCCTTGCCCCGATGGCTGATGGCGTTTTTTTCCGCCAAGGTCAGTTCAGCAAAAGTCTTCGCCAATTCCGGTAAAAAAAACAACGGATCATAGCCAAAACCGCCATCGCCTTTCTCCGCCATAAGCAGCCTCCCTTCCACTGTACCTTCCGCTTCCAGCATCCGGCCGTCTGGAAAGGCTAAAGCCAAAGCGCAGCGAAAGCGCCCAGTCCGCCGTTTTGATTCGACGTCTGCCATCTTTTGCAGCAGCTTGGCGTTATTGGCCGCATCATCGGCCCCCTCTCCTGCATAACGAGCGGAGAAAACGCCAGGCGATCCTCCCAAGGCATCTGCTTCTAAACCCGAATCATCCGCCAAGCAAGGCTTCTTCGTGTACTGCAAATAATGCTGCGCTTTTTTGCGAGCATTCTCGGCAAACGTTGCCCCGTCTTCTACTGCTTCAGGAATATCTCCAAAATCTTTTAAAGACAAAACCTTCACAGGCAGTTGGCTGAAGGCTTTTTCAAATTCAGCAATTTTCCCCTTGTTCTTGCTAGCGACAACAAGCTCGATCATGGCTCGCGTCCTACCTTCCAGGCCAACGGTCCAAGAATATCCTTTTGATAGTCAATCAAAGTCCCCACGCCCTGCTCCGCCAAAGCCAGCATGTCTGTCAATTCCTCCCTATCAAAGGGACGTTGTTCCCCGGTTCCCTGCACCTCGACAAAGCGTCCGTTTCCGGTCATGACCACATTCATGTCTACAATCGCCTTGGAGTCTTCTTCATAGCACAAATCTAAATAGGCTTGCCCGTCGACAATCCCCACACTAGCGGCTGCTAAAAAATCAGTAACTGCAAAAGGCCGCTTTTCATCATAAATAGTATTGACCGCATCCACCAAGGCGATAAAAGCGCCGGTAATCGACGCCGTTCTAGTGCCGCCATCGGCTTGCAGTACGTCGCAGTCAATCCAGACCGTTCGTTCTCCTAATGCTTTGAGATTCACCACGCTGCGCAGCGCCCTGCCTATCAGACGCTGAATTTCATGCGTCCGGCCCGTAACCTTCCCTTTAGCCGACTCGCGCACATTACGCACTTGCGTGGAACGAGGCAAAAGCGCATACTCCGCTGTAATCCAGCCTTCGCCGCTGCCTCTTAAAAAATGCGGAACCTTATCCTCTATGGTAGCCGCGCATAAAACCCGCGTATTGCCCACCTCGATCAAAGCCGACCCTTCGGCGTAGCGCATATAGTCTCTTTGAATATTCACCTTGCGCATTTGCGCCGGCGTACGTCCGTCAATTCGTTTCATGACTGCCTCCTGTTAGCTTTAGAAAAGCGACCACAAAGACAATTGTCTTCGTGGCCGTCAAATTGTTCATACTCGATAATACGAAGCAATTTTAGCATAATTCTTGATTACGACAATAGGAGTCTTTTGCGAAGCATTGCCAAAGGGATTATCAATCAGCATTTTCTCCACTTTTCGCAAATCCACTCCCGGCGAACCGCCCAGTACATACGAGCGTTTCAAATCGTTCACATCCGCCACAACAGCGCCATAACACCCCAAACGCTCTTTAATCGCTTGCGAAACGCCATCGGGATCCTCCGGCCCCAACACAATATGCTTATCAAACGGCGGCATCGTCCCCGTCACATCGTCAATCAGACGGGTTTGCTCGCCGGACATGGCGTAAAACACGCCGGATTTACCAACCAGTTTGGCCAGCATGCCTACAAACAACCAAAAAGCAATCCGCCATTTGCCAGCGGCGTCCATAGCCAGCTGCATGCCGTAAATACTGCTCAAACTTGCTTTTTGGGGAATAAAGCGACACAAAACTCTCGCTAAAAAGCAAGGATTCATTTCCTCAGGCCGCACCATCCTCCCTTGGGTAATGGCTACCACGCTTTCCGCCACCGAGACGACATCATCCGGCCCGATCAAGTCTTTGCCATAGGTTTCAATAGCATCCACAATATTATCGGCCGGCGTTAAAATGCGCGTACGCACCGGCACTAATTCAAGCTTATCCATGGTTATGCCTCCTCCTCCGCCGTCGCTGGTTCTGGTTCAGCTTCCGCAGCATCAGAAACAACGGGCTGCGCCGCAAATGCCGCCCGGAATTCCGCAGCCGATAACACCAGTCGTTCTTTATGTAACGTACATTCACCGCGGCCTACTATTTGGTAATACAACTCCACAGGCATGTCCGCCATACCTGCCACGGCCTCAGCCACCAAACCGTTCTTAGCAGTCAACGACACCGTCAGCACAAAGGAATTCCCTTTGTTTCCTTCAATGATGACCGCTTCAAAGTACCCATCCTCCCGCGGCGCTGTAAGCAATTCCAGACGAGATTCGACTCGCGCTGCATCATACTGCTCCTGCGGCAGCAAATGGCGCGGGAACGCATCCAAGATAATTCCATCTTGCGCCGATAAATTACATAAAGGAATCTGCGCAACAAACACCGCTCTGCCATCCTCAGCGGAAACCAACTGCAATTCAGTGCGCTGCGCCGTCAAAATTTCGATCTCCGTATCCCCCTGGCGTACAATGTAGATCCATACGCCTAAAATCCCCAAGCCTACAAGCAAAATCAATACTGCTAGCAATTCCACCTTCATGCCTCCAAACGGTTAATTTCTTTTTCTTCCATTGACGCATGCAAAATTTCCACTTGCACATCCTGCAAAATCATGGCCGCCAGGCGCTGCGCCCGCAATGGATCGCCAGACACATACAGTCGCAAGCTCCCCTGCCGCTGCGGCGCTTCCAGCCTTTGCTCCTGCAAGACGCGCTTAGCCTCTTGCGCGGTAGCCGCCGCCGGATCAATTAGAGTCACTCCGGCGCCCAGAATTTCTCGTAGTAAACTCCCAATCACCGGATAATGAGTGCAACCCAAAATTACGGCTTCCGTTCCCGCCTGCCGCAGCGGCTGCAAATAGGCCAATGCCGCTTGCCGCAATTCGGAAGACTCCAGCAGTTCTTGTTCAATCAGCGGTACAAATTCCGGGCAAGATTGTCCCAAAAAGTGCGCATTCGAGCACAACGTAGCCGCATCTCGTTCATGCTTACCGCTATTAACAGTCGCCGCCGTAGCGATAACGCCAATACGCTTCCCAGGACTGGCCTGCAACGCCTGAGACACGCCGCTGTCCATGCCGATTACCGGAAAAGAAAAACGTCCTTGCGCATCTGCCAAGCCCCATGCGGTCATTGTATTACAGGCCACTACAGCCAGTTTCACGCCGCGCTCTTCCATAAATTGAAGAATTTGCCGCATAAACAAGCAAATTTCCGCTGGCTCTCTGCCGCCATAAGGCGCCCGAGCCGTGTCGCCAAAATAAAGAATATCCTCCGCCGGCAACAGACGGCGTAATTGTTGCACCACCGTCAAACCGCCCACACCGGAATCAAACACGCCTATCGGCGCTTTATGCTTTCCAGTCATCTTCCACCCACCTGCTCAGCCGTTCATATAATTCAGGCTCCACGCGCGCAACACGCCCGGCGGCATTTGTAAACGCATTTTGCGTCTTTCCTGTCGCCAAAAGCATTTGATCCGCCAGCCGTATCACACGATAGGAAAAAGCCAATTTTACTCGCGACGCCTTTACCAGCTTGGTCTCAATTGCCAAGATGTCGTCAAATCGCGCCGATGCCCGATATTGGCAGGATACATCCGTAATTGGGAATAAAATATCTTGCGCCATCAGCTCGTTTAAGTAAACTCCCGCCTTCTTCAGCAACGCCACCCTGCCAATTTCAAACCAGCGAAAATAGTTAGCATGATGCGCCACTCCCATGGCGTCTGTTTCCGCAAAGCGAACCTGTTCTTCAACAAGAACCATCCTATCCGACCTCTCGTTTCCGTTGTTGCATTTTTCAAGGAATCAGGAACTTTCATCCCCTTAAAAAGCAGGAACGACGCACGCCGTGCAGCGTACGTCGGAATGCTTTCTTTATTGTACTGTCATTCTCCTGGTTTGTCAAAGCGAGGCCCCTAAGCTACAAAAGCCGTTGCAAAAGGATTTGCGGTCACGATGAAGAATTCTGTCAGAGAACTGTCAGTTTTCTTTTATTTTATAAGGAGGCTCTATTTATATGCTCCCTAATCCAATTCCTACATCTCTTCGGCCGCGCACCGTTCTGCTCCTTGGTCTTCTCGCCCTGCTTTTTTCCTTCATTTTTTCCTCTGTCTCTGAAAAAGAGCCGCCCTCATCGCAGTTCATTACAGCTAACGATGTATCACAGCTGCGCCCTGGCATGACTTATGAAGAAACAGCGCGCCTTTTGCGTCGCGAAGGCCAGGAAGTTACTTCCATCACCGTACCGCATAGCCAAAACAGCCCCGCAGCCAACACCTGTTTCATGGTCTGGCGCAACGAAGATGATGGCGCCTTGGTTATTTTATTTCGCGACAACCGCATCCTGGAAATTTACGAGCAAGGAATAAAGTAGCTTCACTCCTTGCTTTTTGTTTCCAGCAACCGCTGAAGCCGCAAATATTCCTCCCAAGTATCCGCGTCTTCAAATACAAAGTGCTCCGCCCAAGGCAGCGTCCTTACATGCTCCGGGTAACGCCGCACCAATTCCTTGCCGCCGCAATCTTCTTTCAGCAACGCTAATTCCTTCAGCCAATGCGCCCCAAACAAAATAGGGCTGCGCAACACGCCGGCATGCACCGGAACCAAAATAGCCTTGGAATCCTGCAATTGGTAAAACGCTTCCAGCATTCGCTTCACCAAAGATTTCGTAATCAACGGCTGATCTCCCTGCAAAAAAAGCACTCCATCTAAACCGTCCCCCAGTTCAGCCAAACCCAGGCAAACGGAAGAAGCTTGTCCACTTTTACGTTTTTCGTTAAAAACGCTGGGTATTCCCTGCTCCTGACACAAGGCTGCTAATGGTTCTTGCGGTTCCCCAATAACAACAACCCGGCTTGCAAAAGGAACTGCAGCCACCACTTCCAGCACATGAGCCAGCATTGGTTTGCCATCTAACGGCAGCAGCAATTTCTGTCGTCCCATGCGCACCGCCATGCCTGCAGCCAAAACCACAGCGCCAATTGATACGCTCACAATTCTTGCACCTCCATTATTTCCAACCGCAATGTTTTAGAGTTGCGATGAGCTAAAGCGCAAAGCTCTATATCCGCCTGCTCCACCTGCAAGCAAGCCGCAAACTCCGCCAGCGGAAAATCGCTGTTTTTCTCTCCCCCTGTAAGCAATAGCAATCGTCGGCCCTGGGCGTATTGAAAAACCCCTCTGGAAGACGTCGCCAATAGTACATAGTCTTGTAAATCCACGTACTCGCCCGGTTTTTTGCCCAGTATGCTGCAAACTTCGGGCAGCCGATAAACAAACCGTTGTTCCAGCCGCTTCCCCAAAGCCCGTATATTAAGGACGCCAATGGTCACAGCCGTTTCGGAAGGAACTACCGGTTCATGACAAGCCGGCGCTTTCAACCAGCAGCCCTTGGCGCCATCCGCCTCCACCAAAATAACCGCCTCCGGCAGCATTTCAAGCAGCCAGTCCACTTCTTCCGGCGCTACTCCTACCGCTTTTTCACCAAGCCAACCGCTAACCCAAGCGGCGGTCTGCCCCAGCGTTTGGCGCAAAGCCAGCCGCCCTGCCGTTTCCGCTGCCGAATCGGAGACAATAGGCCGAAATTGGGCCAGTTGCTTCCAATGCATTTTTGTCGTCGTCGTCAGCACAGCAGGCAACTGTCTTGCTTGCGCCTCTGCCAGCAAAGATAACGCCAAAGAAGTCTTGCCGCCAGCCCCCACCAGCGAGATGATTCCTTTTTCAGGAAGTTTCAAGGATCGCCAGGCTTGCTGCACAGTCCACACCTCCTTCTTTTTCTCTATTATGATATCAGAGTACCCTATTTACTTGTTTTTTTCACTAATTTCCAGGTAAAAAACAAAACAAATGCAAAAAAAAGACTGTATTGAAACTTACGTCTCAATACAGTCCAGGCTACAGGTAAAAACTTAGTTCTTGGCGCTGCACGCCACACGGGACATATGGCCCACCGGAGAAATATGCAGACTTTCTTCAATAAAATGAGCTGTTTCAACAATTTTATCATACTGAAGACCTGTGGCAATATCCATTTTGTGTAGCATATGCACCAAATCTTCAGTAGCGATATTACCGGCCGCTCCTGGAGCAAACGGGCAGCCGCCCAGACCAAAAGCAGCTGTTTCAAAGCGAGTAATTCCCAAGTTCATCGCAGTTACGACATTAGCCAGACCCATACCATCGGTATCATGAATGTGAAGAACGAAGGGGAAGTTGGGATATTGGCTGGTAAGCGCCGCCAATAGTTCTTCCACCTGCAATGGCGTCGCCGTACCAATCGTATCGGCTAAAACAATCTCGTCAGTCCCAGCATTCAACGCAGCTTCTACTAAAGAAACCACTTTTTCGATCGGCACTTTTCCGGCAAAAGGACAATCAAAAGACGTAGCCACAGCTAAACGCACTTTTGCGCTTCCTTTAATTTTGCAAACCTCTTCTAGGGCCGCTACGGACTGCGCCACCGTCTGCTTCGTATTGGCTAGGTTATGATCTTCGCTCGCCGATGTTACATAGGTAATCCCGTCAGCGCCATTTTCAATCGCCTTTTTAGCACCGAACAAATTCGGAGCCAACGCCACAAACTGAACGCGATCACCATGTTTTTTCTTCACGCTCTGCAGTACTTCCGCCGCATCCGCCATCTGTGGAATGGCTTTGGGATGAACAAAGGAAGTAGCCTCGATTACCTCAAAACCGCACTCTACCAGACGATCGATAATTTCAATTTTGGTCTCCGTAGGAATCGCTTCTTTTATATTTTGAAACCCGTCGCGCGGACAAACTTCTATAACCTCTACATTTTTCGGTAATTTCAACGTTCTCGCCTCTTTCTTAAATAATACCTGCAGATTTCAGCTCAGCCACTTGTTGCGAATCTAACCCCAGTACCTCGCCATACACTTCCTCATTGTGCTGGCCCAGCGTCGGCGCGGGGGCAGTCAGATCCACCGGCGTGCCAGACATCTTCAACGGCGAGCCGGTCACCACCACTTTTCCAGCCTTAGGGTGATCCTGCTCTACAAACATTTCCCGATCGCCAGCAATATGAGGATCGGCTTTAACCTGCGCCGTATTATAAATTGGCGCGGCTGGTACGCCGGCATTCAAGCACGAATCGACAACTTCTGTCATCGTATGAACAGCCGCCCATTCTGAAACAATTTTATGCAATTCTTCATGATTCTCCACCCGATCCGGCACGTTGCAGAACTTCTCATCTTCCGCTAGTTCCGGCTGTTCCATAATGTCGCAGAACAAATGCCATAACTTGTTATTAGCAACACCAATTACACAACTGCCATCGGTACAAGTAAAGGAATCATAAGGATAAGCCGATTCGTAACGATTGCCGATACGACCAGGAATGCGCCCTTCCGATAAATACAACATGTTAATATTGCCCATCGTCGCCACCGCAGAGTCCACTAGCGCAATATCCACTTTCTGCCCCAAGCCGGTGTTATTACGCGCCTGAATGGCCCCAAGAATGCCAATGGCTTGCCATAAGCCCGCCAAAACATCGCCCAACGGCGTTCCGGTTCGAGTCGGCCCGGATGTTGGCCAGCCTGTAGTACTCATCAACCCACTCATGGCTTGCGCAATAATGTCATAACCAGGCCGTTTGGTATACCTTCCATAATGACCAAATCCAGAAATAGAGCCGTAAATAATTTTCGGATTAATTTCCTTCAGCACATCATAGCCCAAATCCAGCTTCTCCATAGTCCCCGGGCGATAATTTTCCATAACTACATCGGCATTACGCACTAAATCCAAGAAAATTTCTTTGCCTTTGGGCGATTTCAGGTTCAGTGTCACGCCTTTTTTGTTACGGTTGTTTGTAATGAAGTAAATGCTCTCTTCATTTTGATACGGCCCCATGCCACGCGCATCATCGCCACGACCCGGCTGCTCAATCTTTATTACATCGGCGCCCATATCCGCCAAAATTTGCGCACTATACGGACCTGCCAACACTCTTGTCAAATCTAGAATACGAATTCCTTGCAAAGCTCCTGGAGCAACTGTTGCTGTTATCATTACTATTTCCCCCTCACCATATTGATCAAATTAAGATCACGCAGTTTTATGCGTTACACTCGGTTTTTCTACCGGATCCTCCACCGGTTCGACCACTGAAGATATGATCGCTAAGCAAATAACTGAGCCTAGCGCCAACGCCATCCAAACCGCATCCCAATTGAAAGTGTCTAAGATTATCCCTACTACCAGCGGCATGCAGGCTCCCCCTAGTTGTCCACCGGTATTGACCAGCGAAAATGCAACAGGATACGTTTCCTTGTTGGCTCGCCCCATGCCATACGCCATATACATGGAATATCCCAACGCCAACAGCACTCCAGCGCAAAACAGCAAGATTCCCAAAAGAATCGGATCTTCTGGCGCATTCAGCATGGAATACATCATAATACTTGTCGAAATAGCGGTTATCATCATCATTGGCTTACGCCGTTTCCCCAGCACATTATCCGAAAACCAGCCGCCGAAGAAGTTACCTACCACCGTCCCGGCAAAAGGAGCAGAGGCAACAAACGCGGTTTTCATAATGGCAAAATGTTTGACCGTTACCAAGTACGTGGGCAACCAAGACATAAACACACTAGAGAGTCCCACCGCAAAAAAATAACCACAGGCAACACCCCACATATCCCAGCAACGAAATACTTGCGATGGCGTAGACAGCAATTCTACTTTTTTAGCACGAACAATTTTATCTACCCACCACAGCTTGTAAATGCGTTTAGGCTTTTCTTCTTTTTGAGCTTCCACGGTTTTATCCGCAATATATTCAACTTCAGCTGCATTAACAAATTTACTTTCACTGGGCCGATTCGCCACCAGGAAAAACCAGATTACCGCCAAAATCAAACCTGGAATCATAGAGAAAATAAAAATTTCTCGCCAGCCCCAAACTGAAATAATCCATGCGCAAAGCACTGGTACGATCAAGGGTCCAAATTTAGACCCTGCCAGGAAAATACCGGTAGCCGTTCCCTTCTCCTTGGGAGGAAACCAATTATTAATAGTTGATGAGCTGGCAATAGCCACCGGCGCTTCTGCAATGCCGACGCCAAAGCGAAAGGCCTTGAGTGCGAAGACGGAATTTACCATACCCAACATGCCTGTAAATATAGACGTAAACAGCATACCAATGGTAAACATGGTCCGATTGCCAAACTTTTTAACCAAAAAACCAGAAGGAACTTGGAAAAACGCATAAGCGAAGAAAAACAAACTGATAATACCGCCCGCTTCCGTATTGGACATGGCAAACTCTTTCCGTAAATAAGGAAGTGCAAAACCAATATTGGCCCGGTCAGCATTAGCGACAGTGTAGAGAATAAATAGTAGTCCCATAACAAACCAACGATATTTACTTTTCTTTTCCGGCATGAGCATAACCCTCCATTTCTGCCTGTAAACTCCTAAAATCAGATGCGGCTGCTTTTTATATAGCCCCCCTTCTTATTAGTAGCACTTGCTTTTTATATAGCAAGATGCGTGCCAATGCATAAAATCGCACAATTGCGGCACATTTCCTAGGAGAGCAACAAAGCGCAGGCTCATTATCGAGCCTGCGCTTTGTTGGAATGATCCTGTTTTAAATTCAATCAAGTTACTACCAATTCGTTTTTCTCGCGGATCTTTTTCAATTTACGCGTTAACGTAGCCCTACCTATCCCCAAATAAGCAGCAGTTCGATCCAAAGTCCCCTGTTCTTGTAGAGCCCTTAAAATCAAGGTTTCTTCCGCTTCCTGCACTTGTTGGCGCAGCCCCTGCTCATCTTCGTCATCACTCGCCGTAGTCCGCAACATCTGCGGCGCCACAATTTCCATGAATTGCCGACTGCTCTGCCCAACTTTATAGGAATCCGCAAAAAAAGCTACCCGCTGAGTTACATTATAAAGTTCCCTGACATTGCCAGGCCACTCATATTTATAGAAAAACGGCATCAATTTTTCTATCAACGGCATCACTTGCAACTTTCTTTCCAAAATAAAAGACTCACAGAGCTGCGGCAAATCCTCACGATGAGCCGCCAATGCCGGCAATTCCAAATATAAGACATTCAGACGATAAAACAAATCCTCTCGAATTCGCTTCTGTCGCAAAAGCTCGTCCGGTAGTTGGTTGGTCGCAGCAATCACCCGGACATCCACCGGAATAATAGATTCTCCTCCAATGCGCAAAACTTCGCGTTCCTGCAGCACTCGAAGCAACCTTCCTTGCATCTCTAGCGGCAGCGAATCAATTTCATCAAGAAAAATTGTTCCCCCATGAGCCAACTCAAAAAGGCCGTATTTTCCTTTACGCTTGGCTCCGGTAAAAGCGCCTTCTTCATAACCAAAAAGCTCGCTCTCCAACAAATTGGGCGGCAGCGCCCCACAGTTGACCCCCACAAAAGGCGCATATTCCCGTGCGCTGGCATTGTGAATACTCTGGGAAAACAATTCTTTTCCCGTCCCTGAAGGCCCATAAATCAACACCGTCAAATCGGACCGGGCAATATTCATAGCAATTTCTTTTTTCTGTTTCATAATTTTCGAGGATCCTATAATGTCCTCGAAATGAAACTTGGCATGAAATCGGCTCTTGCCCGTAATTTCCTTTCGAATCTTTTGCTCTGCTTTAACCACTTTGGATAATTCTTGAAAGGTGGCTACCGCGCCCATGGTTTCCTGCTCTAACTGCACCGGAAAGCGGTTAGTCAAGATACGCACATCGCCGATACTTTGAATCTCGTCAACTTCAGCCTGCCCTGTAGAAACTATTTTGTCCAAGCGCGTATTCGGAATGCAGGTGGCAATTGGCTGTCCCAATACCTGCAGCGTGTCAATGCCAAACATGCGTTCAGCCGCTTTATTGTACAGTTCCACAACCCCTTTAGCGTCAACCGCGATAATCCCTTCATTCGCCGCATCCAAAATCGCCTGCAGCCGATATCGTTTGCGCGTTTCCTCACGACGCAGATTGGCAATTTGTTCCGCTTGTAAAAACGCTTCTTCCATCGTTGCCCGGCTTGTCCTCAAAAATACGCTGGGCAGGCCATACTCCGCTGCATAAGCTACCGAAGGACCACCCCCGAGTATGCAGTACTCCCCAGAAAGAGCCAACGAAGCAATCTTCTCCTTTAGCTCCGGCAGACTTGAAAAAACAACCTCGGTAATAGATACATCAAAAGCGTCCTCTAAAATAGTTTTCCCAATCACAGATTCATTAAAAATGGTAATGACTATATTTTTGCTATACCCCTTCGCTTCATGCATGCATTCCAAAATATCGTAGGCACTCATTTTCAGGCGCACTACGGGAATCTCAAAATTTTCCGCAAGATACTCCGCCGTACCTCCCCGACTAATAATAATATCCACTGCCGGCTCCTTCAGTTCCCGCACGACTTCCCCAGCCTGATCCAGCCAGCCTGCATGAAATTCCGCTTCGATCCCCAATTCGCCAGCCACTGATTGTGCCAGCTTTGACAAGTCTCCATAGGGAGAAATAAATACAATACGGCTCATTTCATTTCCTCACTTCGTATATCGTCATCTAAACTTCTTTTAAAAAAGCCCCTGCCAATACCACTGTAACAGCTGATATCCATATACATACGCCACCAAACAGCCTAACGCCAAAAACGGCCCAAAAGGAATGTAATCTTTGCGTCCCTTAAGCCCCAAAAGCAGCAGCAAGCCCCCTATTAGACCGCCTGCAAAGAAGGCTATCAATAACATCAAAAACAATTGAGCCCCCGTTAGCCAACACCCCGCAGCCATGACAAACTTGACGTCTCCCCCACCCATGCCGCCGCGGCTGGCCAACGCAATCACCACCATAACAACGCCGCCGCCAAGAACAGAAAGGCCATGCGCCAAAAGCGCTTGCAGCCAGGAATCACTTCCAAAAACACTAATCGCCAAACCGCATACTGCAAAAAGAACAAGAACCTTATCAAAGATCAACTGCCACTCGTAATCAATAAAAGAAATCAACAATAAAAATGCCGCCAGAACCATGAATGCCCCGCTTTGCAGCCAAGTTTCGCCTTGCCACACCGCAACGCCTCCCAATGCGGCCATCGCCAATTCCGCCGTCACTTGCTGTACTCCGATTGCCTCCTGACAATAACGGCAGCGCCCTCGATTCAACATATACCCCAGCAAGGGAATCTTATCTTGCCATCCTACAGCAGCCTGACAATGCGGGCATAGTCTCCGCCAGCCCCATAGCGATTGCTGCCTGGGAATGCAATAGATGCAAGCAGCAAGAAAATGGCCAACAAACAATCCTAGAACAACGCCTATCCCTATCGCGCCCATTCCCATGCGGTAAACCTCCCTATGTATTGCTCATGTAGTTTAACTTCGCCATTTTCCCCAGCATTCCTACTGTGTAAATTAAAAGGCCATTGCCTATATAAACTAGACAACAGCCTTTGCGATATGCTCCTTTTAGCTCCAAACAACCTGTTCACCAATTTGGCAAGGCAAATGCTGCAAAACGCCCGCAGGCAGTTCCACGACTGCATGCGCCTTCAAACAAAAGCGCATCCGCCAGGGCCGCACATCTTGTTCCAGCTGCAAAATCGTGCCGTCACGCGCTAAAAACAGCAAATCTAGCGCGAAAGCCATGCCGATGGTATGCACGGCATTACAGGGAACAATGATCATCCCTTCGTTTTCCTCGAGCTGCTTTCGTCCCAGCAGCCCTCGCAACCGTTTCCACATCGTATCTGCCACTTGCAATTCCTCTACCAGCACCTGATTACTGCGAGAAAGATTGCGCAGTTGCATGACGCCCCTCCTCTGCCTAGCACCTGTGCTGCCCCGTTCAGCAATGCTCCCCTACTTGATAAAAGTGGTTTTCATCAGCTGCAATACTGCCGGTCCCAGAATAATAATAAACAAAAAAGGAAAGATAAAAAAAACCAAGGGTATCAACATTTTGACTGGCGCCTTCATTGCCTTTTCTTCTGTCCGCTGCCGGCGCCGATCCCGCATGCTCACCGCCTGCACCCGCAGCACATTGCCGATGCTGACCCCCAGGTGATCCGCCTGAATAATAGCAGCAGTAAACAAAGACAAATCTGGCACATCACAGCGAACTCCCATATCTCCAATGGCCTGCCGCCGCGCCACACCCATGCGCATTTCCTTTAATACCCTTCCAAACTCATCTACTAACGGGCCTTTCATTTTTTCCGCCAGCTTCGCCAGCGCCCCGTCAAAGCCAAGCCCCGCCTCCACGCTCACCGTCAGCAGATCCAGCGTTCCCGGCAAATCCTTTTGAATCCGGTTTTTGCGCGCCTGCACTTTCTTATCCAGCCAAACAAAAGGCAGCATCGCTCCAAACAACAGGCAAATAAGACCTGCTTTCCAAACCGTTGCCAGCGGCAAATGAGCCAACTGCATGCCGCTCACCACGCCAACAGGAAATAAAATAAACACCAGTACCCAAATAAAGAGAAATTCATTCGTTCCCAAGGTGCTGCCGGCCATTACCAAGCGCGTTTCTACCGCCCTTTGCAGCGCCTTGGGGGTTAACCCTGCCAGTTTCTCCCCTGTCGACGCCAGCAACGGCAGCAGCACACGTTGGTAGAACGGCTTATCCAGATCGTCCAAGAGTTTGTCCTTGGCAGAACTGCGCTTCTCCAAGGCATGCAGACGTTTGCCGGCGGTGACGGGAGCCTCTTCCTTCTTAGCCAGCAGCAGATAGATGAGCAAAAACAGGCTTACGGCCATACCCAAACTAATGAGCAGTTCCATTTACCATCCCCCCTCTTCTTCCGATGCCCAGAAAAGCTCCGTAGGCAAAACAATACCATTGGTCACCAGTTTTTCATAAAACTTGGGGCGAATGCCCATAGGCTTAAAATGCCCCACAATTCGTCCATGATCATCCTTGCCTTTTTGGTCGAAAATAAAGAGATCCTGCAGAGTAATAATGCTCCCCTCCATGCCGCGCACCTCTGTCAGATGGGTAATACGCCGACTGCCGTCCTGCAGCCGCGACTGGTGCACAATCAAGTCCACCGCTGAAGCAATCTGTTCCCGAATAGCCTGCACTGGCAAGTCCATGCCCGCCATCAGCACCATGGTCTCCAGCCGAGCCAGCATGTCCCTGGGACTGTTGGCATGGCCGGTGGTCAGCGAGCCGTCATGGCCGGTATTCATCGCCTGAAGCATATCCAGCGCTTCCCCGCCGCGGACCTCGCCCACTACAATGCGGTCCGGCCGCATACGCAACGCATTTTTCACCAAGTCGCGCATGGTAATGGCGCCCTTGCCTTCAATATTAGCAGGCCGCGACTCCAAGGTTACCACATGATCCTGGCGCAGCTGCAGCTCTGCCGCATCCTCAATGGTAACAATGCGCTCATCCCCGGGAATAAAAGAGGAGAGGACATTCAGCGTCGTCGTCTTGCCGGAACCGGTACCGCCAGACACGACAATATTAAGTTTGCCCTGCACGCAGGCCCGGAGAAACTCCGCCATGTCCTTGGTCAAAGTGCCATAATCGATTAAACGGCTGACCGTCAAAGGATTTTTAGAGAACTTACGAATGGTTAAACAAGGCCCCTTCAAAGCTAGAGGCGGAATAATGGCATTGACCCGCGAGCCGTCAGGCAAACGAGCGTCCACCATGGGAGAGCTCTCGTCGATACGCCGCCCCAAAGGGGAGACGATTTTCTCGATAATCTGCATCACATGAGCGTCATCGCGAAAACGGACATCCGCTTTAAAAAGCTTGCCTTTGCGTTCAATATAAATTTGGTTGGCCCGGTTCACCATGACTTCGGAAATGGTTTCATCCTTCAAGAGCGGGTCAATGGGACCAAAGCCCAAAACGGCATCCATCATTTCGTCCACAATCTTGTTCCGATCATTGCGGGGAATGGGTATATCCTGCTCTTCCATCACCTGATTGCAAATCTGTCCGACAAACTCTTCCAACTGCTTGCGGTCTGGATTTTTGCTTGTTAAGATTTTTCCCTCTTCTTGGTTCATGGCCTCTACAATGCGCTGGTGAATATGGCTTTTCATCTCTTGATAAGGGTCTGTCTGCACAAAAGACTCCTCTAACGCCTCAGGTATGCCCAGCGCCGGCTGAGCGGCCTTCTTCTTCTCCTCAATTCTGCGCTTCAGCAACGACATATCCACGCCCCCTCTCTGCTTAGCGGACCAGCTTGACCGTATACACGCCCCAGTCTGGATTGCTCCCCCCCTCACCAGGTGTAACAAACTTTAAGAAAGAGCCTATAACATAATTATCATTTCCACTTTTTCCAACTCCTTCTAAAAAGAAGGCGGCAAAGCCGGCAACCTGCACATCCGTGCGGCCGCTGACCTCAAAACTCGTCAGCATCGGCACGACAATAATCCGCGCTGATCCATCCTGCACGTTCAAATAGGTTGAGCTCGGATCCTGATTCACACGATAAGAAACACCCTTAATGCTAGGGCCAGCCATATTGCCAGTCTCGGTCTGAATCCAATCGCCAATACGAACTACGCCGCCATAGCCTTGCTCAATATTAGCTTGATAATTAGAGGCGCCGGTCCCCCCCAAAGCCAACGCTTGGAAATTGCCGCTGTACCCTTCACCGCTGCCGTATTTTATGGTAACCTGGGTGCCATAGGTAAGATTGTTATTCAAAACGATGCCGAAGGGCACAATCCCAATCACCCCAACCGCCGGCTGCAGTCCTGCGGTCGCCGTGGCCTCAACCGGCCACTGGGGGATACCAAAAATATTGGAAAAATATAAATCTACCATCCGCCAGACGGTTACCGTAAGCTGGTTTTCCACAGAAGTATCCGGCGTCACCACATCGTCCGCTTTGCCGTTCAGCGCCGCATACGCTCTGGCTTCGCTTACAGCAGCCTCCGGACTGTGGCGTAGCTCCTGCGCTCCCGCCAGAGCGGCTGCATCGGCTGCCGTCTGCACTTGCGCTTTATTCCAATACAGAAATCCTGCGTCAACAGCCAAAGCGGTAATCCCCAGCAATACAAAAATGGCTCCCGCCACCAGCACCATTGTTGCGCCGCGCGGCTCCCGCAATACCTGTAACACCTTCCAACCATACCGCATCTCTGTCCCCTCCTATTCTACCCGCATAGTTGCTGTTCCCTGCACTTCCGCTGCCGGATTAAACGCTTGAGCAATCCCGCTGATGACATGAGTCGGAACGGTGACGCTCACCGTCACCGCAGAGCCCTGCGCCCGAGGTGCAGCCGGCGTAATCACTATGGTCAGTTCGTCAGGATTCGTCCCAGCCGCGGCATTAACAACCACAGCCCGCACCTGAGCATCGTCATTACTTACCGCCGCCACCCGTGCGCCTTCTCTGGCTGCATGGGTCACCATCTGATGCTGGTGCAGGATAATGCCAAATTCAATAGTCCCCAAAAAAATGGTCAATAGAATCAGCACTGTCAATGCCATTTCCACCAAGGCTTGCCCCTGTTGGCCACGCCACTTCCCATGTTTTTTCATAGAAAGCCCTCCCCCTGGTTTTGCCTGTTTCACAGCCTATACAATTTATCTGTATTTTTTTACTTTTCTGATTATATTATACCATATTATAACAGTATAACCTATAAAAAACCTCTCTGACTTTCTGCCAGAGAGGTTTTTATACCATAAGCATACCTGAGAACTATTTCGATCTGGGATAGCATTAACATCTATCCTATACTCCAGTTAGTGCAGCGATAACTTCTGTGAAAACAGCGATGATTGTATCTCCCATCGTTCCCATGATCACAATAGCTGCGATAGAGATAAGAACCAGAATCAAAGCGTATTCCACCATGGTTTGCCCTTTGTGTCCCCGTAACAATGCCATCAGTTTCCGCAGCATGATCGTCCCCTCCTTTATCTAAAACAGGAAACCCGCTACTTCGTTCCTCCAGCAATGGCCTCCATGCCTCCCTTCAAGTCGACAATGTTCTTGTCGTTATTTTTAAGTTTTATTTTCACCGTTTCATTATTATCTTCTAATATCATTATAACACTTCTTGCGGTTTTGTCAATACACGCCTTGTTTTTGTTTATTTTTATTTTTTAATGTAATTTTTCAGTCATTTTAGTCCGTTCTTTGTGTTCTTTTGTCTTTAAAGCGTAACAAGCACCGGCTTTATCAGCCGGCGCTTATGCGTCAAACTTCAACATCGACGCTCTTACAGATCAATAAGATTCCAGTTTCCGCCCCCCCAAGTCCCCCAGCCATAATCTTCTTCCCTTCGCTAATATTCCAGCCTCATGAAGTTAGCGCAGCGATAACTTCAGTAAAAACAGCCACAATCGTATCCCCCAGAGTTCCCAGGATTACAATGGCCGCAATAGCGATAAGAACCAGAATCAAGGCGTATTCCACCATGGTTTGACCTTTGCAGCCCCGCAGCAACTCCTTCAGTTTGCGCAGCATGACCGTCCCCTCCTTTATACAAAACAGGAAACCGCTACTTCTTTCTTCCAGCAATTGCCGCTATACCTCTCTTCAAACCGCCAATTGCCTTGTTATCGTTTTAGGCCTTTATTTTACTTCTAATTATTATCAAATTCTAATGTAATTATAACATTTTTATCCATTTGGCACTATTGCATTTGCTTTTTTAATTTAAATTTTCTGATATTTTAGGGCCTTTTCTTTCATTTGGCTTTTAAAAGGTAACAAGCACCGGCTTTATCAGCCGGCGCTTGTGCATCATACCTCAATATCGATAATCTTGCGAATCAACAAAATTCCCAAGCCCTGCAACACAAGTCCCACGGCGAGCATTTTCTGCCCGACTGGATTGGTAAACATGCCGGAAATATACCCCGGATTCACCACGTAGATAAATCCGCCCACGGCAAAAGGCAGTACGCCTACAATCACTCCCGACAGCCTTCCTTGAGCAGTCAGCGTCTGGATCTGCCCGCGCAGACGCACCCGTTCACGAATGGTCCCGGCAATCTTATCCAAAATTTCCGCTAAATTGCCCCCGATCTGCCGCTGTATCAGCATAGCGGTTACCACCAAATCCAAATCCTCACTATCTACCCGCTGAGTCAAACCGTTCATGGCGGTTTCCGTCGGGATACCCAGGCTCATCTCCCGGATAACCCTGGCAAACTCTTCGCTGATCGGCGGCGCCATCTCTTTAGCCACCATGTCAATGGCCTGCATAAAGCTATAGCCCGTACGCAGCGAGTTGGCAATGAGCACCAGCGCGTCTCCCAACTGCGCATCAAACATCTTGGCCCGCTGGCGAACTTTACGCTGCAGCACAAAATGCGGCAGCAAATAACCGACCACGCCAAAAACAATGAGTCCTTGATTCTGTCCCAGCAGTACCAAACCCAGCAGAACACCGCCCCCAGCGATTACCAGACAGAGCAGGAGAAACTCGCCCGGCCTCAGCAAAAGCCCCGCCTGCAGCAACCGCCGTTCCAGACTCTTGTTGGCAAAACGCGTCGACTCCAACAAGCCAGACAGCCAGCGGAAAGAATCGCGAATCCCCGATGCCTGGCTATCCGCTGCCGGCGCCACGGCCCGTTCGCTGGTCCGCTTTGTCACATAGCTATCCAAGCGCTCGCTAATTTCTTTTCGTTCCTGCAGCAAAAACCGCCGCAACACCCACAGCACCAACAAGGTCGTTAAAAAGATCAGCAACGCAATGAGTAAAGCCATTTTCACACCTCCTTGGCAGAGGCTCGCTATTTCTTAAACGCTCGTTTTAAGCGCGCCATGAACCCAGTTTCCACCTTCTTCTCCGGGGCCTTCACTTCCCCATACGCCAAAATCTGCGCCAACTGAAAGAATGCCTGTGCAATGGGAGCATCCGGGTTCCCCACAACAAGCGGAATCCCCCTGTTTACAGAGCCCAAGACAATTACGCCGTCGCTAGGCAACACCATATCAAAGCTTCGCTTCAAGGTATCCTCAACTTCGACCCTTGTCATGCCCCCTTCTGAATTAGCGCGATTCAACAGCAGCAGCAATTTTTCTCTTGGATAGCCAAGAGAGTCCATAATTTCCAAACACATTTTGATGTTCTTGATCGTCGGCAAGTCCAGTGAAGAAACCACGATGATCATATCGGACACATCCAAGATGTTCAGCATAAAATCCGCAAAGCTTGGCGGCGTATCCACTACCACAAAATCAAACATGCCTTTTAGCTTGGTCAAAATCTCCGCCATCTGCGCCCCGGAAATACTTTCCGCCTCTTCCGGTCGATGCGGCGCCGCCAAGACGCTCAGTCGGGAACTATAGGGGGTAAGATAGCTGCGGATTACGCCTTCATCCATTTGATCCAAATCTTTAATCAAATCCGCAATGGTCGCCTGGGGCATCAAGTTTAAAAACAACGCCGCGTCGCCAAATTGCAAATAGCCATCTACCAGCACCGTAGAGCAGTTCGTATGCTCCGCCAGGGCAACGGAAAGGTTCGTGGCAATAAGGGTCTTGCCAATACCGCCCTTAGTGCTGAAAACTGTAATAATCCGCCCTTCCCGCCTGCCTTTAGTCGGCATTTGCAGCAGCCGCCGACGCCGGCGCTCCAGATCCGCTACTTGTTTAATCGCCGAAATGACTTCCTCACTGCTGAACGGTTTAATCAGATAGTTTTTCGCTCCGGCAATCATCGCTCGTCGCAGATGTTCCTGATCCCCTTGCACGCTCATGATAATGACGCTGACATTGGGCGCTTGATCCTGCATGACTTCCGCCGCTTCAATACCATTCATGCCTGGCATGTTCACGTCCATGAGCACGATATCCGGCTGCAGTGCCGCAGCCTGCTCCAAACCCATTTTAGCTGTGTTCGCTTTGCCAACCAAAGAGATTTCCTGATGATGATTCAATAGCTCCGTAATGTTGCGCAGCGTATCTTCATTGTCGTCAACTAGCAGCACCCTTATCTTTTCCGTCATTTTTCTTCCCTCCCCACGGATCTTCCTTCAACAACTCCTTCATCTCCTTCGTCATTGAGGGTTGATATTCCTCAGGATTCACCAGGGTTGGCGTAACCAAAATTACCAATTCCGTTTCGCCATTGTTAAAAGAAGTACTCCGGAACAAGCTGCCAATAATAGGCAGGTCACCCAAAAACGGAATTTTCGTAATATCTTTAGTAGTTTCCCTGTTGATCAGACCGCCTAAGGCCATGGTCTGCCCCGAAGAAAGGGCCAGCACAGTTTCCGCCTTATTCATCTTAATCGGCGGAATATCCAGGTTTGTACCAATCTTGATGCGGTGGGTACTGTTCCACTCCATGGTGCTTACTTCCGACTTGATGCGGCTTTGAATCAAGCCATCAGAATTGACCTGAGGCTCAATATCCAGTTTAATGCCGTACTCCTTCCACTCAATAGAGATTTGCCCGTTTTGGTTGCTCACGGGAATGGGAATTTGCCCGCCCACCATAATATTGGCTTTATCCCCGCTTAACGTAATCACGTTAGGACGCGAAAGAATTTTGGCGTTCCCGTTTTGTACCAACGCAGAAACCTGCGCATTAATGTTTTGATAGGTCCCAAAATTTCCAAACACCCTGCTGGAAGCATAGCTGTTTACCTGGCTTTGCCCTGCTTGAAAGCTGCCTGGATTTACAATGCCTCCGCTGAGATTACCCCAGGTAACTCCCAGGTCATTGACCTTTTTTTCGTCGATTTCGAGAATCATGGTTTCCAATTTCACCTGAACAGGATGAACAATTTCCAATAAATTGACCACTTTTTCCGCGTACGCCCCAGCTACCTTTTCCGCCCGCTGCTTTTGGTATTGGCTGTTAACTTTGCCTTCCAAGACAACGGTTTTGTTAATCTTGCTGACGCGGATGCCATCACTGCCCACCAAAGCCTGCAATTCCGTAGCAGCGCCAGCGTCGTTAGAGGAAACCTCCACCTCATAGGTGCTAAGACCATTATCCGCCCACACCTGCAGGGTCGTTTTGCCAGTGCCCTTGCCCACGAGCAAGAACTCGTAGCTGGAAACCACCATGACATCGGCTATCTCCGGATTAGCAATGGCCACACGCGTAAGGCCGGACATCTCTATAACTTTGGATTGGTTCAGTCCCACCGATAAGGAGGCAGCCGACGCCACAGACGCCAGAGACAAAACCATCAGTACTGTCAAAATATAAATCCATCGTTTCATCTGCTTCCCTCCGTCCTCAATTTACTGCTACCGATTCCGCCTTCGTGCCGCGTATTACCGTCACGCCGCCCGCGCTTCCGTTGTTGCCGAATGCGCCTGCCGGCGCCAACGACGGCGGCAGCACCGGTGGCGAAGCCGTCGGAAAAATAGAAGGAGCAGCAGGACTGACTTCTTTAGTTGTCGGCCCTGCATAGGACCCTACTAGATCTCTAGGCGTCGATACCGGCGTTATCACTTGCTCCGGCACAGGCAGATACGGCCGCAAAATCAAGGCTACTTTTCCTTTATCCTGGGCCAGAAAAAGCTTGGAGGCGTCTTCTGGATCCACCGCCACAGTCACCGTCGTCGCTTTGCTTGCTTCCTTCGGCGCCACCTTGCCGCCTTCCTTCGATGCTGCATTGCTGCCCGCATCCAGTCCGGTCTCCCGATTCACCGCCAGAACCAGCAGTTTTTGCAACAGCATCCGGCTGGCATTATCCCCTACGCTGCCTGAATCAAAGGTGACCAGAGCATCCACATAGTCGCCCACTTTAATCAAGCCGCCGACACCGCTCGCATCATTCACAGCCAGCGCCATCGCTCGCTTATTGGGAGGAATAATCCCGGTGAAGCCGACGCCTTTCATATCCAACAGCAGCCGGCGTTCTGTTATCTGCTCCCCCGCTCCAATGCTATCCTTGGCCACTACGCCCACCAAGGAAGATAATGAAGTGATAGCCCCAGGCTGAGCATATTTACCCGGTACCTTTTCCTCTTTGAGCATTTCCGCCGTCAGACGTGTCTTGGGTATAATGTCGCTTTTCGCTACCACTACCGTTTGCAGTTCCCCTTCGTTTTTCAGAGCGCTAGCTCCTTTTAAGTACTGATAGGCCAGGGTTGCCGTCACCAAACTAATTGCCAAAGCCACGAACAGTAATTTCCGATTGGTCATGGTTACTTTCACGAATCATCCCCCCCGTCTCGCATTCCAAGCCGTCTTATTGATACCTATTCACTAACTTACTTATAATTCCTGCCATATTTTCTAATTATATTAAATTTTCAGTTTTTTATTAAAATACGTTGCTGCTATGGTCCAATTACACTCAACGGATCGATCCATTGACTTCCCTGCCAAATGCTTAAATGCAAATGCGGCCCTGTTGAATACCCGCTGTTTCCTACATAACCCACTAACGTTCCCGCGCCTATATACGCGCCTTCATTCACTGCGACCTGGCTTAAGTGCGCATAAAGCGTATATACGTCATTAGCATGAGCTACTACCACGCAATTTCCATAACCGCTCCATTGGTTCGCATAAATTACCTGTCCATCCCATAAAGTCCCAATCGGCGTACCGTAATCCAATGCTAAATCCACGCCATTATGAAACTGCCAAGTACCACTAATCGGGTGTATGCGCATCCCGAATGGAGATGTTACCGTATACGCAGCACAAATTCCTGCTTGCCAAATAGTTAGGCATCCTGCCAAAATCATGATCCCAATCAAACGCTTCATATTGTCGCCTCCTTTTACAACCTCCTTACAACATTACATAGTTATCATTTTATGTTTTATTTCAACAAAACTTTGCTTATTCCTTTCGTAAAAACAGAATCTACTAGATATTGTCAAAAAAATCTTTCTTTTTCGTCTTCTTGGTTCTGGAAATCAACCTTGTTAGACCATTTTTGACCTGGTAAAAAAGCATTGAAATAGTCCTTGTTTTGCGTCTACAATGTAATAGAAATATTGTTTAGGAGGATTTGCCGATGCTGCTCATGCATTTGAAAAAAATCTGCCGCTCCATTCTTCTTGGCTTGCTATGTTTCAGCTTCGCTGGAGTCGCTCTGGCTGGCGCCCCCCAAACCGTCCCACAGCAAGACTACTTTAAAACCTTTATGCAGCACACAGAAGAGACCTTGAAAGTTCTGGTCGCTCAGGGAACCATAACCAACCAGCAAAAAGGAAAAATCATTGCCATGTATAAGAAAAAAGATGCAGAACGCCGTGCAGAATATAAAAAGACCAAAAAAATGACCCCTGCAGAACGTGAAGCTTATTCTAAAAACAAATTAAAAATCACTCGGACTCACAATACAGTAAGCGATCTGATTACCGGGGCTGGACTTAGCGAAGCTCAGGCCAAAATAGTGGCCAAAGAATTATATCCGCAGCACCGCTCCGCAGTTACTACTGACGCAAAAAAAACTTCACAATAACCGTTTTCGAATCTTAACATCAATAGATCTTCCCTCCTCACTCCCCCTCTTTTTCGTTCCCCGCTTCTAGTGCGTATGCAACTCAACCTAATACGACGTATGAAACGCAAAAAACGTTCCCTCTTGGAACGTTTTTTGCGTTTCATACTAGTCCGCCGGTTTATTATTTGATTTTAACTATTACTGTCGTTGTTTGCTAACCATGCCCAAAAGATAACGTACAATTAAGTTCAACAACAGTTTCCAAAAAGCTCTCCAAGAAGACATTAATCACATGCAAGAATATAAAGAAGCAGCCGCGTGATGCTTTTTCAATTGGCCTGGCAACGCTCTTCCACTACGGCGACCGCTTTATTGCGGCTCTTCAAGACTTGATATGCCAAGAATAAGCCTCCATACCAGAATGGCGCCACGTAAAGGCCCACTAAATTATCCGGGTCATAGCTCATCCCTAATACAACGGCCCCCAAGAAAAGCAGCACACCGTAGTTTGCGTACGGAAAAAGAGGCATCTTATACTGCAAGCGGTTAAATTGTTCTTCGCTTAAGCCTTTGCGCCATTTTAAGTGAATACACATAATAAGAGCCCAAGTCCAAATACATCCAGTGACCGTACACGCTGACATAAAATAGAACACCGTATCTGGATAGGAAAAGTTTAAATATACGCCAACCAGACAAGCTGCGCTGGAAAACAAAATTCCATTGGCAGGAACTTGATGTTTCGAAAGAGTTCCCAAAAACCGGGGAGCTTCTCCCCGCAGAGATAAACCGTAAAGCATCCGCCCGCACACATAGATACAGCTGTTCAGACAGGACGCCGCGGAAGAAAGAATGACAAAGTTCATAACTCCTGCCGCATAGGGAATTCCCATGCGTTCAAAGATAATCACAAACGGACTTACCCCTTTAGGCAATGTATCCCACGGACAAATGGAAAGGATAACCGTCATCGTACCAACATAGAAAATGAGGATACGCCAGAACACTTTATCAATGGCTGATTTCAAAGAATGCTTCGGATCTTCCGCTTCTCCCGCAGTAATACCAATCATTTCAACGCCGGCATAAGCAAATACTACCATAACCAAGGCCATGGCAACGCCTTTCAGGCCAAACGGCATAAAGCCGCCATGCGCCCATAAGTTTGAAAACCCAATCGCCTCGCCGCCATTTCCGATACCAAACAAAATCATAGCGGAGCCTAAGAAAATCATCCCTATAATAGTAACAACTTTAATTAGAGCAAACCAAAATTCAAATTCCCCGTAATATTTGACGGCGGCCAAATTCACCGCTGCAATCAACCCTAAGCAAACCAGCGCCGCCAACCACTGCGGCGTATCAATAAACCAGTATCGCGCGTAAATACCTACAGCGGCAATTTCGCACATTGCCAGCACCACCCACTGGTACCAATAGGTCCAGCCGGTAATAAAGGAAACCGTAGGTCCGAAAAAAGTTTTGGCATATCCGGAGAACGAAGCGGACACAGGATGTTCCACCGTAACTTCTCCCAAAGCCCTTAGCACAAAGTACATAACGACTCCGCCCAGGGCATACGCCAGCGTCAATGCCGGACCTGCCATCTTACTTGCGGCCGCGGAACCCATAAACAACGCCACGCCAATAACCCCGCCGATGGCAATCAATTGAATATGTCGATTTTTCAAGTCTTTCTTTAGGTTTTCCTTGGCAAACTCTCTCTTTTCCATGTACAGCCCCCCTCTTAACAAACCACAACACAACATTCACACGCTGATTTATATAAAAGACGCCTGCAACACCCCGTTAGGTGTCGCAGGCGTCTTTGCCCAAGTGTGCCTACCTTCGCAAAATCAGCATGCAGCTGCCGCTTTTTGAATGTTTCTCTCCAAAATTCCAAGTCCTTGATCCAATTGAGCATCTGTAGCCACCAACGGAATCAGCAAGCGAATCACATTTCCGTAAATACCGGCTCCAATCACCAAGAGGCCGTCTTCTAAACACAGCTTGATCACGCTAGCCGCCATTTCCTTAGCAGGCTCCTTCGTCTTCCGATCTTTTACCAACTCAATGCCAATCATGGCGCCCAAGCCCCGCACATCTCCGATCGCCGCGCACCGTTCCTGCAAATTTTGCAGACGCTTCATGGTTACATCGCCAATATGCTGAGCCCGCTGACATAACTGATTGTCTTCCATATAGCGAATCGTTTCCAAACCAGCAACGCAAGACAGAGGATTGCCGCCATAGGTACCGCCAATTCCACCGGCTCCAGGCGCATCCATTACCTCCGCCTTGCCAGTAACAGCACTCAGAGGCATGCCGGCAGCAATTGATTTCGCCGTAGTCATGATATCCGGTTCTACGCCCCAATGTTCGATGGCAAACATCTTTCCAGAACGTGCAAAGCCAGTCTGAATCTCATCGGCAATAAAAAGGATATCGTTTTTCTCACAAATCGCTTTCAGGCCGGAGAAATACTCTTGAGGCGGAACAATGAACCCGCCCTCTCCTTGAATGGGTTCGGCAATAACCGCCGCAATTTGATCGGAAGCCGCCTCAGCTGCAAAGAAGCGATCAAAATGCTCTAAACAGTGCATGCCGCATCCTGGATAGGTTGATTGGAATTGACACCGATAACAGTACGCTGAGGGAACTTTATACGTATCGGAAGGAAACGGGCCAAAGCCATGCTTATAGGGCTTCACCTTGCTAGTAAGCGCCATGGCCATCAGCGTCCGTCCATGAAAACCGCATTCCAGCGAAATAATCCCCGTCTTCTTGGTAGCTTGCCGCGCAATCTTCACTGCATTTTCAACTGCTTCAGCACCGCTGTTGGCAAACATAGTTTTTTTAGAATAATTACCTGGCACAATTTGATTCATTTTCTCCGCTAACGCCACATAGGGTTCATACATGGCGATGGCAAAAAAGGAATGAAGCAATTTATCCGCTTGTTTTTTGACGGCTTCCACTACTGGCTTCGGACAGTGGCCGGCATTTAACACTCCGACACCTGCATAAAAATCCAGATATTCTCGCCCTTCCACATCGGTAATTACGGCCCCGCTGGCCTTTTCGACAAAAATAGATGTCGAGTTAGCAATACCGCTGGCTACTGCCGCTTGCTTCCGTTTCAAAAGAGCCTCTGTTTTTGTTTCTGTTGCAATCATTTTTTACCCCTCCTCACAAGAACAATAGCCGGAACTATATCCTAAAGATATAATTCCGGCTTCATCGCCTTGCTTCTTTACTAGCGCTTGCTGAGTTTTCAAGCTTGTCAAAAACTCCGTTAACTAGTTCCTTATTCTGGTTTTATTGTAGCAAAGGAATTCGGCGGCGACCATGTGATACACTCACAATAAAACCGCCGCTTTATAGGAAACATGCACAACGCAAGTCAGTTATACTCCTTCATTTAAACGATTATGCTTTAACTGCCGCCCCACAATGACTCCTAACTGCAACGTCAGACGATCATAAGGATCATTCATGGACTTTCCTGTTGCTTCTTCTACTTTTTTCAGCCGATAATCCAGCGTATTGCGATGTAAAAAAAGCCGTTTTGCCGTACGAACGACATTGCCGTTTTCTTCAAAATAGGCAAAAAGACTGCCCGCTAAATCCATTTTATAAATTCGGTCATATTCGTTCAAAGGACCGATAACCTCTTGATAATATTCCTCTAGCTTTTCTGGTTCTATTTCCAGCAGCAATTTATACAAGCCCAACTGTTCATACGCATAAACCGGCCTTGTAGCCGCTGTCGATTCCGCCAGCCAGAGCAATTTACACGCTTGACGATAGCTGCAATGCACCATTTCCAAATTTTCAACCCCGCTGCCTAACGAAGCGACAATAGCTAACTGGGGATATCTTCCCTTCAGTTTGCGCACAAGCTCTTGTACTAAATCCGTATTTTTTTGCGCAAACTTCCTTTCCCACGGAAGCAGGATGACAATCGCATTCATCCACCAGGTCAGTAAAACTTTCCGGTGCTGCAACGAAAAAAAATCCCGCACATATTGCTCTATACGGGTTTTTAACAATACCAAATCCGCTTCTTCCTGCAGCTCTGTCTCGGCAATATAGGAAGACAACTCAGCTGGCTGAATAACAACCGCTTGCAGCGGTTTGGACAAATCATAGCCGTACGTATCCGCTCGCCTCACAAGCATCTCTTTATCCGACGATTTCTGCAGCAATAGCTGCTCAAAAAAATCGCTGACCGAGCGTTGCTCTGTTTGTCTCAGAACAATATAGCTGCTCGCTTCTTGCATCACTTCAACTAGCTTTACTTCCCAAGGAAGCTCCAGTACCGGGAACGCCGCTTGTTCCGCTAAGTCTAACACTTCTTGCGGAATTTCAGCAATATACGGACCCACATTAATAATAAGCCCTGCTAGTTGTTTTTGAATAACTCCTTGCACAAGAAGCGTTAGTTTTTGCAGATCTCCTTGCAAGCCCATACCCGTAATAATCAACAATTCCCCGCCTTGCACCCAAGGAAGAACATCCGGCAAATCAAGAAAGTGCACCCACCTTACCAGCCGGTCCTGCCCGGTCATACCGGCAATAACTTTCCCCTTTGCCAAATTCGGCAAAGCGGCCAACTCACGAAAGCTAACCATTTCGCACCTCCTTATTAACAGGGAAAGAACTCCCTTCCGCTTAAGAAGGGAGTTACTGCGTATTACATATTAAACACAACCAACTTTTCTTCTGTCATTTCCCGCACAGCATATTGCGGACCTTCGCGGCCAATGCCGCTTTCTTTTACGCCTCCATATGGCATGTTATCCGTCCTGAAGGTAGCTCCGTCGTTGATAATCACCCCGCCCACATGGAGCGCTTCTATACAGTAATTAGCCGTTTCAATGGACTTGGTGAAGACGCCTGCCTGCAAACCATATACGGAATCGTTTACTTGCTTGACCGCATCCGCTATGGTGTCATACGGAACAATAGAGACAATCGGTGCAAAGGTTTCTTGACAGACCACCTTCATGTCCGAACTCACTTGCGTCAAAATCGTGGGTTCATACCAGGCCTTATCTCTCTTCCCTCCAGTGAGAACCAAAGCTCCTTCAGCCACCGCCTCTTGTACCCACGCTTCAGCGCGCTGCGCTTCTTGCTCGTGAATCATCGGGCCAATATCGGTTTCATTTTCTTTAGGATTGCCGACCTTCAAGGTTTTAGTAAAAGCAACGGCGGCATTGCAAAATTCCTGGAATATATCGCGATGCACATAGACGCGCTGGCACGAAATACAAACCTGCCCCGCATTGGCAAAGGCATGGCGCATGCAAAGCTCCGCCACAGACGCTACCGGAGCATCTTCATGGACAATGTTGGCGGAATTAGATCCAAGCTCCAAGGATACGCGCCGAAAGCCGGCCTTTGCCAAGAGTGTTTTCCCAACAGCGGGACTTCCTGTAAAGCTATAAAACCCAATACGCGGCTCTTGCGTCAGCCATTCCCCAAGCCGTGCGCCAGAGCCAGTCAACATGTTTAAATACCCCGCCGGCAGGCCTGCTTCTTCGAACACCTTGCACAGCCACATGGCCGTAAGCGGCGTAGCGGTCGCCGGTTTGTAGATAACAGCATTCCCCGCCGCCAGAGCAGGTCCCAGCTTATGACAAGCTAAATTCAATGGAAAATTAAACGGCGTAATCGCACACACGATTCCAACCGGAACTCGTTTCGTAAAAGCAATTCGTTTACCGCAATTAGGCGCACCTGCTAACGGAACCATTTCCCCGGTCATGCGTTTGGCTTCTTCCGCGGACAAAATTAATGTTTGCCTGGCTCGCCCCACTTCTCCCAAAGCCTCTTTAAACGGCTTGCCAACCTCTATACAAAGATCTGCAGCGATCTTTTGCGCATCACGCTGTAAAATCCGGCTAGCCTCCATTATAATTTCATACCGTTGATAGGGTTCAATTGGCGTAAGAAGCGCCTTTTCCGATGCTTCTACCGCCTGAAAAACATGCTCCTCTTCAGCAACAGAAATCGTCGCGACGGTTTCCCCTGTCGCTTTGTCAACCACCGGGCTGCTCTCTTTCGTCAAACACCATTTTCCATCAATCCACAAACCATACGCTTTCATTATGCACCCTCCTCTAATCCGTATTACGAATTGCACATCGAACAAAAAAATAAAACTGCCCATTGGAACATAAAATGCACCAAGTAGGCAGTCTTCTTCGACCGAGGCTTCTCTATAAACAGAATACCAGAGAATAGAACATCCAACAATAGGATTTCATTGTATTGTTGCACAATCAATACCCGTTTCAATTGGGCACTTTTCCGAAGAGGGCGAGGCCAAACACCAACGCCTTAGTTTATTGAGAATACTTCTCCTTTAGAGAGTCTCCCTCCTCAGTCAATTCATTTCTATAAAGAGTGGCATACATCGTCGGCAGCACTAAGAGCGTTAAAATCGTAGCAATAAGAAGCCCGCCAGCAATCGCCACCGCCATCGGTCCCCAGAAAATACTGGACACAAGCGGGATCATCGCTAAAATGGCTGCTGCCGCTGTCAGCATAATCGGCCTAAAGCGAGTTACCGCTGCGTTAACAATCGCTTCCCGCAAAGGTTCTCCTTGTTTGATATGCTGCTCGATTTGATCGATAAGAATTACGGAGTTACGGATAATAATACCCGCCAGCGCGAGAATTCCCAGCTGAACCACAAAACCCATAGGACGCCCGGTTACCAACAAGCCGAGGCTAACGCCAATAATCCCCAACGGAGCGGTCAGAAGGGTCAGCACCATTTTGGATATATTTTGCAGTTGAATCATAAGCAAGCTGACAATAATAACCAGCATAACCGGAACCGGCCCCAGAAGCCACCCAATTGCTTTCACGCTCATTTCCGTAGAACCGCCAATATCAATACTATATCCCGGCGGCAGAGTGCTGCGAATATCCTGCAGGTCTTCATACGCCTGCTGTGTTGCATCATTGCCAAGCACGCCTTCAGCCGTGTTCGCCTGAACCGTAATCGTAGGCTTAAGATCACGCCGCCAAACAAGGCCTTCTTCCGCCTCAAAGCTAATCTTAGCAATCTGATCCAGCGGCACAAATTTTCCATTCCCTATGGGAACCGCCAAGTCTTTAATCTTCGAAAGATCATTTCGGTCCGCCGGATTGATACGAAATACAATCCCTACAGTTTTATCTTCTTCACGAAACTCAGAAATCGTCGCTCCCGAGAGCAATGCCTGCAAGTTAGCCGCCACAGCTTGGCTGTTGACCCCTAACATGCGCGCCTTATCTTGGTCAACATGCAAATGCATAACTTTGCTTTTTTCATGCCAATCTAAATTTACATCGGTTACGGTATGGCTTGCCGCCATACGGCTTTGCACCTGTTCCGCAATCTCTCGCACCGTATTATGGTCATAACCGCTGACTCGAAGCATAACCGGATATGCAGCCGAAGGACCGGACTGCAAAATCTTGATATTCCCTCGCACCTCCGGAAATTCTGCCTCCAGCAGTTCATGGGCCTTGCTCGCAAGAGCTTCCCTTCCTTTCACATCCTTACTCGTAAAGACGAACTGTGCATAATTGGTGTCCGGCAGAACCGGATCGAAGGTCATCACAAAACGCGGCCCTCCCTGCCCTGTATAGTAAGCGTAATTTACTACATTAGGATCTTCATCAAAATACTTTGCAAACCGGGCGGCCTCCTTCTCCGTAGCCTGAATAGCAGCCCCTTCTGGCAAGCGCATTTCTACAATCAGTTCCGGTCGAGCCGACGCCGGAAAGAACTCTTGCCTGACTAGTCCCAAAAGGAAAACAGAGCCAACAAAGCATGCTGCGGTAACCGCCAACACTTTTTCCCGGTGCATTAGGCACCAAGACAGCGTCTTGCGAAAAAGAAGGTAAAATTTAGTATTATACGCGTCTTTTTCATGCGCCTGCGGTGAAACTTTGATCAATTTATATCCCAAAAGAGGTGTTACCAATACGGAAACCAACCAAGAAATGAGCAACGCAATGGTAATTACGGAAAATATGCTTCCAACGAATTCGGAAGCAGACCCTTTAGAAAAGCCGACCGGAATAAAGCCGGCGCAAGTAATTAAGGTTCCTGTCAACATCGGAAAAGCCGTTGAAGTATAGGCGTAGCAAGCCGCCTCAAAACGAGTGCAGCCTTGCTCTAGCTTAACAATCATCATTTCCACGGCAATAATCGCGTCGTCAACCAACAGCCCCAACGCTATGATCAACGCCCCTAATGAAATTTTATGGAGATCAATGCCAAAAATCTTCATGGAAATAAAAACGCCCGTAATGATCAAAGGAATGCACAAGGCGACCACAACGCCGGAACGTACGCCCAAACTAATAAAACTAACAATCAGCACAATAATAATCGCTTCCGCCAAGGACTTTACAAACTCGTCAATGGATTCCTTAACGACTTTGGGCTGATTCGAAAAAGAAGACAAATCCAAACCAACAGGTAAGTCTTTTTGAATTTGAGCCACCGTTTTCTCTAGGTTATTCCCTAATTTAAGAATGTTTCCCCCTTTTTCCATCGACAAAGACAACCCAATTGCAGGCTGACCATTGTAAAACATCTTCGAATCCGCAGGATCAACATAGCCTCGCGTAATTTTTGCAATATCTCCTAGGCGAAAAGTTCGCCCATTCGCCCGGATTGGAAGCTCTTTTAAACCCTCAAGATTTTCAAAGGCCCCTGTGACTCGCAAATGCACATTATCAGTCGAGGTTTGGAGCATACCCGAGTCCGCCATGGAGTTTTGCGTTTGTACTGCATTCGTAATATCGGTAGTCGCAATGCCGAGTTGAGCCAGTTTGACTGTCTCAATTTCAATATATATTTTTTCCGCTTGCACCCCCGTGAGTTCGACTTTTTTTACATTGGGTACAGTTAATAGGATTCTGCGAATTTTTTCCGCATGCGCGCGCAGCTCCTCATAACTATAGCCATCACCGGTTAATGCGTAAATACAACCAAATACATCATCAAAACGGTCATTAAAATACGGTCCTTGAACTCCGCTGGGAAGGGTATCTTTAATATCATTAACCATGTTGCGAACTTCTAGCCAAATGGGGCGAATCTGACTGTCGCTGACGGCATCGTCCTTCAAAACAACGTAAATCTTAGACTGCCCGGGAGTGGACTGGCTTTTCAAATAATCCAAACCAGGAGTGTCCTGCAACTTTTTTTCTATTTTATCGGTGACCTGCTCTTCGATTTGCCGCGCCGTCGCTCCGGGCCAATTTACAGTCACTATCATTTCACGAATCGTAAAATCAGGGTCTTCCATTCTGCCTAGGTTTTGATAGGAATAAATGCCTCCTATAAAAATAATTCCGACAAAAAAATATACCAACGCCTTATGTTTTAACGCCCATTCGGTCAAATTGATTTGTTTCACGCTTTAGTTCCTCCGGAGATTTTCACTTTTTGTCCCTCGCGCAGCCTATGAACTCCTGCGGTAACGATTACTTCTCCATTTTCAATGCCAGACAATATTTCAATACTGGCATCCCTAAAGGCGCCGGTTTGAACTGGCCGCAACTGAACAACCCCCTCTTTTACAACCCATACGCAAGGAGAATTGTTTGTTTGATAAATCGAAGACAGCGGCACAAGAGCCTTAACCGAGCCATTTTGACTGTCAGCAATTTCCACAGCAGCCGTCATTCCCAATTTTACCTCCGGCGGTGCATTGAGCAGAGTTAAGCGCGCTTTATAGGTACGTGTAACTGGATCGGCCATAGGGGAAATCTCTCGCACCCGCCCTTCTGTCGCAATATCGCCAAGCGCCCAGAAGGTTATTTTGATCTGCGTTGCTTTGCGCAGCTCTTCCACACGGTTTTCGGGAACATTGATTTCTACTTCCCTCTCGCCTTCTTGCACAAGCGTCAATACGGCTT
>MTLD01001926.1_pt3 | contig 67190 bp, 57 predicted proteins | sample 1982471 | NCBI WGS metagenome assembly MTLD01 (sample SAMN05712604, study PRJNA340218) | biofilm metagenome | isolation source: sample SPM anode biofilm adapted to -50 mV | place: USA | collected 2012-02-03
CCCCCCCCTGATGCTCTGATAGCCGCCGATCTCCTCGTAGCAGCGGCGCCGGAAGAGCTGACAGGCACCCGAGACGTGCTCGACGTTGACGATGTCGTAGTTGTAGACGACGGATCCTTTCTCCATGAGAGCAGCACCGGCAACTCCCAACCGCGGGTTGCCCGAAAACTTCTCCAATAAAAACCCGAACAGATCGGGACCGAAGGAGATGTCGGCGTCGAGGTTGCCGACGATGTCAAAGGGGAGGGACCTGACCCTTTCGTAGCCGGCATTGAAGGCGCGCACCTTCCCGCCAAAATTGCGGCTCTCCGTTTCCGTGTTGCGGACCAGTTCCATCCAGGGGTGCTCCGGCAGGTACTTCCCTACTATCTCGTCGGTCCTGTCGGTGGATCCGTCGCTGACAATCACCCATTTCAGCGGCTTGACGGTCTGGCTGATCATGGATTGAATGGTCAGCTCGATGTAATCCTCTTCGTTGCGGGCAGGGGTGATGAGGACGTAGCGGCAGCCACTGTCGGGCCTGGAGGTATCTGGACGATTCTCTTTCATTGAGCACCTCTTTGTGGTTCATTCCTGGACGTGCTCGGCAAAGGTCGCCAAAGCCAGGAGCATCCAGGCCTGGGACCATCTCATGTAAGAGATCCGGTTTTTGAACCATGGATAGACCTGGTAATAGAAGTACCCATTGGGATCCCACATGTTCTCCAGCGCCCAGGTGAGGACCGAGCGCGCCTGAGGCAGGTTCTGCTCGCTCAGCTCCTTCAGCTCCAACATGGTAATGATGCTCTGCGCCACGCTGTGGATGTCGATGGGATAGATCCTGTTCTGGTAGTACTTGGGGGCGCCGTCCTGCCTGAAGAAGTTCTTCCGGTAGAAGTCGAAACCGAGCCGCAACGCCCCCTGGAACTCTCCGGTTTCCGCACAGTGGCCTATGGTCCGCAGAGCACAGAGGTTGTACCCGGTATGAAAGTTGTCGACCCAGCCCTGGCTCGACAATTCGCCGTACCCCCAGGCACCGTCCGGTTGCTGCCTGGCCGTCGAGTAGCGCGCCACCTTCAGTGCCGTCTCCCGATACCTCTTGCCACCGCCGTATTTGACCAACCGGCACAGCAACGCCGCCCCCAGGAAGTTTGCGTTGTGAATGGGAACCCGCGTGGTGGGAAGGGGGTAGCTGAAGCAGGCGAGCTCCCCCCCCTGGGTCCAGTACAGCTCGTCCAGCAGGTATTCGGCCGCGCTGCCGGCCATCTCGAGGGAGCGGGGATCACCGTTCCAGTCGTAGGCATCAAGGAGCGCGTTGGCAACGAACACGGTGCATACCAAGTTCGCTCCCCCCTGCGGTACCAGTTCCCCCCGTGTCTGCCAAGGAAAGCTGTACCCCCAGTTCCAGTAGCTGCTATCCGGCGAGCGCAACGCGGCCAGAAGGTCGATCATCGCCGGGATAAGGCCCTCGTCCTCGAGCAATCCTCGTTTGGACAGCTTCACGAATGCGCTCAGGAAAAGCGCGAGCGCCTTGGGGTTCTGCAAGCGTGGCACCAGCAGTAGCGGCCTCAGGTTCACCGGCAGGCGCTTAAGAGCCTGGATCAGCGCGATCCTGCAGATCTTGCTGTTTTTGAGAGGAGTCGCCAGGTAGACGCGGCTGTTAAGCCCATCGTAGGGATCGAACCCCGCCCACCCGTTCTCCCTGCAGTAGCGGAGAAGTTCGTCCAACGGCCCCTTCAGCATCGCCATCAGATCGGCTTTTTTCTTGGTGTCATCCATTACGACTCCCTCTCCGGCTCCGAGTGGCACTGCGGCCAGAGTATCTGCCCCGGAGTCAATTGCGGACATTGTGGTTGTTTCTAAAGTTACCTACCGGAAACACGGGGAAGTGAGGCAGGTCAGCGGCGGCGAAGAAGAGAAAATACTGTCGGCGCCCGGGGTAACTGCCCGAGCCGTTACCTCACGGCCGCCGCTGATAATCAAACCTGGTTCAGGATGACGTGCAGGATGTCTACTATCTGCTTCAGCGCCGGTCGACTCGGCGGTTGGTACACTTGGGAGTGCTCCCTTTTCTTGAGTGTTACCTTCATCCGTAGGTCATCGGCGTTCTCGATGATAGTTAATCGCCCGGTATCAGATAGATGCCTGTCGACGGAACCGATTTCCCCCCGGAAGATGCTGTAGACTGGCACTCCCAAAGCCGCGGCTTCTCGGTTCATGGTACCGCCACCGCTGATAACCAGATCCGAGTACCAGATCAGGTTGAGCCCCGGGATCACCTGGTCGGGGATCTTAACTTTCCCGCTCTGCAGCAGTTGCGGCCATCTGCTCCTTACAAAGTCGGCCTGCCCGTTGTTGCGCGGCAGCAGGATCACGCTAACCTGCTCTTCTGCCCCAAGCCAGGACATCGCTTCCTCGAACAGTCGCAGGCTTTCCTCTTTGAAGTAGTGCGCCTCTGTGGCCGGAGGGCGCACTATTACGATCACCTTTCCGGGGTCAAGGCCCAGCTGATCCAGGATTCCCTGCTCGGGCCGGAATCCCGGTACGTACACGTCCTCTTTCAACCCCGAATAGCGTAGGATTTTACCGGGATGATCGCACACGCTACTGTCCGGGATCATCTCCGGAATGATTAGCCAGTCAGGCCTGAAAAAGGGAATGCTCTTTGCGTATTCGTAGTCAGTCATCATTACCGTGGGGATGTGCAGCACCGAGGATAGGATCATCTGCGAGCGCGAACCGTGGGAAAGAGCGAGGTCCGGGCTTTTTTTAAGAACGTACGACGCAAGCTGCGCCGACCTCAGCAGCAGCCCGATCCCTTTCATGATCTTGTTCTTGCCGTAATGGACGCCGACCTTTCGGTAATCCATCTTGTAGAGGTCGGCGAGCTTGCAAACCTGGAAGCAGTCCCGGGCGGTCAGCACTATCTCATACCCTCTGGCCTCGAGTTCACGTATGATCGGCCTGAAGAAAGGCACGTGCGGAGAGTTATCCATGTCTATCCAGATGGTCTTCTTATCCTTTTGCATCGCAACCTCTTTAGGTGTGGGATATGCACAGGGGCATCGAGACAATTCCCGCCTGCCAAACGACCTAGAAATCAGGGTTCAAGCTTTTTGTATATGAAGTCCGGGATGTAATACTGCCTCTTGTTCAGCACGGCCCCCAGGATCACGCCGCCTGCGGCCTGTATTTTTTTCTTCACCGCTTCGGCACTTTCCCGGCGGGTCTTTCCTGCTTCTACGACCAGTATGATACCGTCCACATTATGGAAGGAGTCGGCACTCTCCTGTTTCTTAGGACCAGAGGAAGAGTCGATAAGGATGAGATCGAACCTCTCCCTGAGCTTCGCCCACAGCCCCAGGTTTCTGTCTATATCTTTGGAAGGGGCCACAAGCGAGGCATGAACCGATATGGGAGCGAAGTACAAGTTTGAATCGCCGAATCGGAAAAAGGCCTTGTCCGGCATTTCGTCCTTGTCTATGTCGAACCAGCCGAATTCGCAGGTGACATTAAAATTTATCCTCCGTTCCATGTCCTGGCAGGAAGGATCGAGGATTAGAACTGATTTGCCATACCGGTTGACCGCCGCCGAGGCGAACTCGCGCACGATAGTGGAGACTCCCGCATGCTGACTGCAGCCGACGAACTGGAGCACCTTGTAGGAGCCGTCAGCCAGCAGGAGTCCAACCTGGTGATGCAGCTTCGACATCTCTTCGGCCAAAGAAAACCCGCGGGTTACTTGAGCCTCGAGAGCGATTTGTGATGATACAGCAGAGCAGCTCCTCTCACGGCGTGCCTGCTCCAACGCTTCATGAATGTTGCTCATGGCACTCCCCTTTCATACGAGTCGGTGCGGATCATCGGTTGCGATATGGGAATGAGATGACTCCCCCTTCCACGATGACGTTTTCATCCACTATGCCTGGGTTGGCTTCTTTGACCCGCCTGATCTTTTCTGCATCGACCTCGCCATAAACCTCTTTTATCATCTTCGCCAAAGTGTCCCCGCGTTGAACCACTCTCTTGAGCGCCCGTTTGTCCCCGGCAGCTCGTTCAGGAATTGGCGTCGGGCGGGGCTGCGGAGCCGCAGCCACCGGTTGTGGGCCATCCTGCGCTTTCACTGTCATAAGGGAGGTCATCTGCCGAGCTCCGAAAAAAGCGGCACCTACTATCACCAGCATCAGGAAGAACACGCCACACCTTACATACAACGGCTGCTGCAGTCCGAAGTCGCGCGTGATTTCCCGTACAACGCCGCTACCCACCTTTTTTTTGCCGTAACCGAAAGCGGTGATCAGGCTGTTGTCACAGAGAACGTTGATGACCCGAGGGATTCCGCGCGATACGTTGACTATTTGGTTTAAAGCTGCGTCCGTGAAGATGACGCAATCCTTGTCGCCGGCCGTTTTCAGCCGGTGATGGATGTAGGTGATACCTTCCTCTCTGGTCAGCGGGGAAATAGTCGCCTTCACGGCTATACGCTGCTTGAGTTGCTTCAGTTCGTCCAGACTCAGTGTTTTCTCAAACTCGCTCTGGGCGCAGAATACGATCTGGATCAGCTTTTCCGTATCTGTTTCGAAGTTCGAAAGCATGCGGAGGTTTTCCAGCGTGTCCACGGGCATGTTCTGGGCCTCGTCTATGACCAGCAGGATGTTCCGCCCTTCACGGTAGTCGTAGAGGAGCCTCTGGTGCAGTTGGTTCACCAGGTCTGAAATCTCGTTCGACTGAGGCGTCATGCCGAGTTCAGCAAAAATGTACTTCAGCAGGTTGAGGTAGGTGATATTCGCGTTGAACAAGTAGATTGTTTTTAGATGCTGGGTCTCAGCCTTTTCGAGATAAGCCCTGAGTATGGTAGTCTTCCCAACTCCCACCGCACCTGTGATGAGTATGAACCCTTTCCTCTTTTCGACTCCGTAGATGATCGAAGCAAGGGCTTCCTTGTGCACATTGCTCAGATACAGGAACGAAGGGTCAGGAGTTATCTGAAAAGGTTCTTTTTGTAGGTTATAGAAGTTGAGGTACATGACTTAATCCTTTTTTAGCGGGACTGTGACTAGGACCGGCAGCTCAAGGTACTTCTCGACGTCCTTGGGGTACGTGAAGGTCTGGGCCAGCCTTTCCGCAGCATAGGCATACAGCAATCCCGCGGCCATGCCGAAAGCCATCCCCAATGCGAGACTCAACTTTTTGTTTGGCTTTATCGGCTTTGCCGGTGCCACTGCCTGCTGGATTACGCTGATGTTGGAGAGCTTCAACCTATTCATCGCATCGGAGATGCGTGCATCCTCGTTCCTCTCCATGTAGGCCATATAGTTCTTTTCGTTCAGGGTTATCTGCCGCTTCAAGTCCTGGATCTGGTTCTGGCTCCGGTCCAGCGTCGCTATCTCAGCATCGAGCTGCCTCAACTGGGCCTTCAGTGCTTCGCCCCTTGCCGCCTGAGACCTAAGGTCAGCCTGAACGCGGAACAGATCCGTCTCCATGCTCTGGTAAACCGGGTTCGCAGTCTTCACCTTCCCTACGATGATCTCTTCCTGTTCCTTCAGAAACTTGCTGACGATCTCAAGTTCCTTTCTGGTGTCGGCCAGCAGCTTGTTTTTGTCGGTGTACTTCATCTTGAGCTCTTGCTCCTTGAGCTGCAGTTCCAACAATTTCGACTTCGCCTCGATGATGATACGGTCCCTCTCAGATTGCGTGTACCTGTCCTTGTTGTCGGTGATGTACTTCATCTGCAACTTCAGGGAGCCGATCTTGTCCTGATTTTCCCGCACGTTGGTGACCGCCTGGCGATAGGCTGAGTCCAACTCGGTACGCTGCCTCAAAAGCAGGGTCTTTTGCTCCTCGATGGAGTAGACCCCGGTGCGCTGTTGGTAATCCTGCAATTGCTTCTCTGATGCTTTGAGCTTTTCCTCAAACGACGCCAGTTGACTGGCGATGAAAGACGACTGCGGATCGCTGTGCACAGAGAGGTGCTTCTCCTTGAACGCCTCTATCAGCAGGTTCACGGCCTTCGCGGCCACATCGGGATCGCTGTGCTGGAAGCAAACCGTGATGACGTTCGACTTCCTCACCCCCTGCACCTGCAGGCTCCGGGCAAAATTTTGCACCGACTGGTCCATTCGGGCCGCCGGCGGCAGATCCGCGGAGGCAAGGTCCGGATACATTCGCTCCATCTTCAACGTCTGTATCACCTTCTCCGCCAGTTCTCGCCCTGTCAGGATCTGGATCTCAGCATTAACCACCTCGTCCTGGCTAACTATGCGAGGCAGGTTGTTCCCCTCAGCCTCCATTCCTGGCCTGGACGGGTCCTCGCGAAACATCTTCACCAAGAAGCTCGCCTTAGCCTCATAGGTGGGATCCTGGGCCAGCGTATAGGCCACGGCCGCGCTGAAAAGCACGAGGAAGATCCCGATGATCGCCTTTTTCCGTTTGAACAGCAGTGTCAGTATCTCTAGCAGACTCATGTTCAGTCACCCGAATGATCTCTTTGGTGTTACCTGCTAAGGTCGTACCCTATGCCCACCGGCAGAGGGACGTTCTTCCTGATGTACATGTCGATCCAAGTGTTAACGTTGGCGATGGTGGATTTTGGCACAAAGACAATGTCGTTGGGACGCAGTAGGATGTCCTCCGACGGATCTCCATGGCGGAGCTTCTTGAGATCCAGCCGCATCACCTGGTTAGAATTGTCCGCGGCTTTGCGCACCACCAGGACGTCGCCTGCTTTCGCCGAATCCTTCATGCCTCCGGCTTGGGAGATCGCCTGCAGCACCGTGGTCGGCCCCACCAGGTTGACCAGGCCCGCCCTGAAAACTTCACCGTCAACAAAAACCCGCTCCATAATCGAGGTTTTCACGATGACCGCGATCCTGGGGTTGGTGAGCTCGGGCGTGTAGGCCTTTGTCAGGTTCCTAGTCAGTTCTTCAGGGGTGAGCCCCGCAGCAACCACATCATTCACCAGCTGCAAGGTGATCCGTCCGTCCGGCCGGACCGTCAGGGACTCGTTAAGTTCCGGGTTGTAAAAAAATTTGACGTCCAACAGGTCCCCGGGCTGAATCCGGTATTCGCTGGTTGAATACGGGGCAGACTGCGCGCTCGTTACTGAGTTCGCTGCCCGGGAAGCACAGCCGGTTGCGACGGCCAAGACAGCAAGAATGGCAATCATTACCGCTCTCATGGTATCTCCCCTCTTTCTCCCGGCATGGGAGTCCTGCCGGCTCTCAACCGAGATGGCGGTAAGCCATGGTCCCGAGCGCTCTGAGCAGGGGTATGGGCAACTTGGTGAGCAGTCGCCGGTACGGTTTCAGGTTCATGTCACCGCCGGCGACGAACGAGCCGGAGGTGAAATCGTAGCGGTAGTAATAGAGATCGGTCATGCTCCCACCCCAGCCGTTTTTGAAGTTCAACAGCCCCTCGTTGTTAAGGTCGGTCCGGCCCAGGCTCAGAAAGCGGAAACCGTCACGGCCGCACTTTTTGATCAACTCCCAGAACAGCAGGTTGTTGGCGCGCAGTTGCTGCTGCTCAAGATCTGAGGCGCCGTATTTGTAGATGGCGTTGCTGCCGAAGTGCAGGCAGACCACACCAGCCACAGTGGAGTTCCCCTGTCGGGCAAGTGCTGTAAAACCAAGCCTTTTGCTGATCAGGTGTTGATGCAGGTTGACAAAAAACCGTTTAGGCTGCGGCGGGAGCCCCTGGCGCCTGCGGGTGAGGCAATGGAGCCGGTAGTATTCCAGCGTTTCCTGCAGAGAGGTTCCGACAGCGACCGTTACGCCCTCTTTGACAGCCTTTTGGATGCTCCTGGCGGTGCTTTTCCTCAGCCTCGACAGCATCAGCCCCTCATCCTGCGACAGCTCGATCAGGTGGTGCGCGTACACCTCGCTCGCCCTCTCGTTGCCAAGGCGGGGCTCACCCCTGAACTCGGCGTAGCGCCATCTCCTGGAGCGGCCGTAATCAAGTACCGCTTGCAGCAGCAAGGCGAAATCTTCCCCCCCCTCAACGATCGCGCCGCAGTAATCTGAAAAACTCAGGCATACGCCGCGCTTGCCGGTGAGCACGCTGTCGACCTCCATGACGGGGAGGCAGCCGCGACAGCACCCCGAGTCGTACAACATGAAGTAGAGGGGGCGGTAGCCGTAGCTGTCAGCTATCAACCTGGCCCAGCTCGAACTGTGAAAGATCGTGGTCTGCCGGCATCCTTCCAGCCATTGACTCACCCCCGCGTCCTCGAGCGGGTTTATCAGCTTGACCGTCAGGTTTGGCATGTCCAGCTAGTGGAACCGCTTGATCTGCTCGCAGATGTAGCAGACCTGTTCCGCGGTAAGCTCCGGGAACATGGGGAGAGAAAGGAGCTCCTTGGCAACGCGTTCAGCTACCGGGAAACTCCCCTCCCCTTCTCCGCGGCCGGCGTAGGCCTGCTGCAGGTGGATCGGAACCGGGTAGTGCACGCCGCACTCAACACCGCTTGTATGAAGCGCCTGCTTCAGCCCCTCCCGCTCCGGCGAGCGCACCGCGAAGACATGGTAGACGTGCTTGGCGTAGGGCATCTCCTTGGGTATGGTCAAGGCCCGGACGTCGGCCAGCGCCTGCTGGTAGTAGGAGGCATGCGTGCGCCGGAAGGCGTTCCAGGAATCGAGGTACTTGAGCTTGGCGCTGAGCACGGCCCCCTGTATGCCGTCCATCCTGCCGTTGATCCCGACCAATTGGTGGTGGTACTTCTGGGATTGCCCGTGATCCCGCAGCATCCTCAACTTCGTAGCAAGGTCCTTGTCCTTGGTCACCACACAACCGGCCTCTCCGTAGGCGCCAAGGTTCTTGCCGGGGTAAAAACTGAAGCACCCTGCAATCCCCATAGATCCCGCCCTGCGTCCCTTGTACTCGGCGCCGTGGGCCTGGCAGGCGTCTTCAACGACCGGGATGCCGTGCCTGTCAGCGACCGCTAGGATGGCGTCCATGTCCGCCACCTGCCCGTAAAGGTGCACCGGGATGATGGCCCGGGTCCGCGGCGTGATCGCCTGCTCCAGAAGGGCCGGGTTCATGGTGAGGCTCTCCTCGCCCACATCTATGAAGACCGGGCGCGCGCCGCAAAGGGAGATCGCCTCCGCTGTAGCGATGAAGCTGTTGGGAACGGTTATCACCTCATCGCCTGGCTGCACCCCCAGCCCCAGCAGGGCCAGCCAAAGCGCGTCGGTTCCGCTGCCGACCCCTACCGCCCAGTTGCAGCCGCAAAAGGAAGCGAACTCCTCCTCGAACTTCTGCACGTACGGTCCGCCGGAAAAGGCGCAGGTTGAAAGCACCTCCCGTATCGACTGTTCCACCTCTTGGGCTATCGAATCATATTGTGCTTTGAGGTTGAGAAATGGCACTTTCATCATCGTTCTCCTTAGGGATGGTGCGCAGCAGCCTTGCCGGATTGCCGGCAACGATGCTGTATGGTTGAACGTCCTTGGTGACGACGCTTCCGGCACCGACGATGGCGTGCTCGCCAACGGTGACACCGCAAAGGATGGTGGAACTGGAGCCTATTGAGGCGTTTTCCCTTATGGTCGTCCTGATGCAGGTCCAGTCAGCCTCGACCTGGAGCTCGCCCGAGGAGGTGGTGGCCCTGGGATAAAGGTCGTTGATAAAGGTCACGTTGTGGCCGACGAAGACGTTGTCCTCGATGACGACACCGTCACAGATGAAACTGTGGCTGGAGATCTTGCAGTTCTTCCCGATCTCCGCGTTCTTCTGGATCTCCACGAAGGGGCCGATTTTGGTGTGATCACCGATACTGCACCCGTACAGGTTGATGAACTTGCCAAGCTTTACGTTCGCACCGAGTTTCACGTCGTCGGCGACAGCTGCAAAATTCTCGTTCATGCCTTTCTCCTTTGTCCCCTCAGTTGAGGCGGACCAGCGCCCCGCCCTTGGCCAGGGACTTCTTGATCGCCTCCAGCATACTGACCACCCTGAGTCCCGCATTGCCGTCGTTTTTCGGGGTGATGTTGTTGTTGATGCAGTCTATGAAATACGACGTTTCCCCCTGCAGTGCCTCGACCTGGTTCACCCTGGGGGCCCACATGTCTCCGCTGCGATAACTCAACCTAAGGCCGTACGACTTCTCCTTTGAATCCGTGTTCAGGCAGTCCAGTCCCTCGACCCCCTTGTCGTAGACACGTATCTTTTCATCGCTTACCAGGTCGTTCCAGACCAGCATCTTTTTCTGCCCTCCGATCAAGGTGGTCCTTATCTTGACCGGGGAGAGCCAGTTGACGTTCAAATGGGCAATGACGTTGCAGGGGAAGTAAATGGTGATGTAAGCCACGTCCTCGAGCTGGTTTTGGAAGTGCGCCACCCCAGTCGCCATCACCGCAGACGGCTCCATGCGCAGCAGGTGGTCCATGATGGAGAGGTCGTGCGGCGCGAGATCCCAAACTACGTTCACGTCCTTTTGGAACAGGCCGAGGTTGACCCTGATCGAGTCGAAATAGTACAGGTCCCCGAGCGTCCCGTCGTCGATCAGCTCCTTTATCTTCTTCACCGCTCCGGTGAAGAGAAAGGTGTGGTCGACCATGATCTTAAGCTTCTTGCGCTCGGCCAGTTCGATCAGCTGCTCCGCCTGGGAGGTGGAGGCTGTGAACGGCTTCTCGATGAAGATGTGCTTCCCGTTTGAGAGCGCCATCTGGGCGATCTCGAAGTGCGAAGAGACCGGGGTGACGATGGCCACCACGTCGATGTCCGGCGCGGTGAGCAGTTCCCTGCAGTCCTTCATCATCCTCACCCCGGGGTAGCTCTGAGCCGCGCGGGCCAGGGACCGGTCGTCCGCGTCACTGACGGCCACCACCCTGGCACCGGGAGTGGTGTTGAAATTCCTGGCGACGTTTGGTCCCCAGTATCCGAACCCGACAATACCGACGTTGATCATAATTTCACCTTAGCGCCCGTCACTCAGTAGGCGCCCTTGCACTTGAGAACGGCCAGCGGTGTCTGCAGCAGGATCTTCAGGTCGAGCGCGATGCTCCATCCCTTCAGGTACCTGAGGTCGAGCCGGACCATTTCGTCGAAGGTGGTGCTGCTGCGGCCGCTCACCTGCCACGCGCCGGTTATCCCGGGCCTTTTGCCGATGAGCCGGTTGCGCTGCCACCCGCTGTACTGCTCCACCTCGTAGCCGATGGGGGGGCGCGGCCCCACCAGGGACATCTCCCCTTTCAGCACGTTCAAAAGCTGCGGCAGTTCGTCGAGGCTGTACTTCCTCAACAACCTCCCGATCGAGGTGACCCTTGGGTCCCCGGTGATCTTGAAGACCCCCCCCTGCTCCTCGGCGACCTTCCCCTGGATCAGCAGCTTCACGTATTCACGATGGATCTGGTCGTCGTTGCCGACATACATGGTGCGGAACTTCAAAAGCTTGAACTTCCTGCCGTTGCGACCGATCCGTTGCTGCTCGAAGAAAACCGGCCCGTCCGAGGTCATCTTGATGACCGAGGCGATCAGCGCAAAAGCCGGTGCCAGCAGCACCAGCCCAGCTGCGCTTCCCACAAGGTCGACCCCCCGCTTGGCTATCTCGCCCGCCGTCCCTTCCAGGCTCTTCTGAGCCTGCTCGGGATAGAAGATCATATCGAAGGCTCCGCTTTCCCCACCGCTTTCCGGGTAGACCCGGAAACTTATGGTGACCCGCCGCGCCGCCTCGTCGTCGAGGAGCTGGCTAAGTTTCTCGCGCGCCTTCCTGGCCACCGCTTTCTTCACCTTCTCGAGGTCTTCCCCCGCTGTCTCCGTCAGGATCACCCCGACCAGCGCACCGTCGTCGAGAACCCCGCAGATGTCGGTTTCACGCAGGCAGCTCTGCAGCCCTCCCCCGACGCAGCCGGCAACCGAGTCCGCTTCCGCGGCGGCTGCGCATCCGGGGTTCACGATCATGACCAGAAGCGGCTTGCTCCCCCTCTCCGCCCGCTTCCGTTCCTGGACCAGCTGCTGCCGGAAACGCGCTTCGGGCTGGACCCCGGCGGGCAAGGCTTCCCTTTCCTGCCTGCCTGCCGGCAGGTAACGCCGCCACACCCTCTGTATCCATCTTTGACCGGACATGCTTTGCCTCGTTCGGGAGCCGCGCCGTCTGCTGCTTGCCACCCCTTTTTGCTGTACTGGGCAACTACTTTTTCCAGACTGGACCTGCAACGGCTGGATCAACTAAGATCGCAACTGTCTTAAGATTTTTTAACAATTGCAAGTATAGTGACCTGCCCGTCTATGTCAAGACACTGCGGGTGTGACCTTCGTCACCGAATTGGCAGGTATTTTCCCGGGCTAAAGCAGCTGCACTTTCTGCCTGAACCCCGGCTTCAAGAGGATGGTCCGATTCTGCAACATCTCCAGATCGCCCTCCTGGACCATCCGGTGCAATAGCCTCGTCACTGTCTCTCGCGAAACCGAGGTGTAACCAGCCAGTTCCTTGTGAGTCAGCCTCAGCGCGATCACAGTTCCCCTGGCGTCCCGCACCCCGTGCAACTGGCTCAGATGATCCAGAATCGAGCGCAGCCTTTGTTCCGCGTCCGGCAGCGTGATCGCTTTGAGAACCAGCTGTGCCTCTCTGAGCCTGCGGCAAAGGATAGCTACCAGTTGCAACAAAACCTTGTGGTTGCCGAGGAAGAAGGTGTCGAAGGTCTCCTTGGAGAGGAGCCCGATTTCCGCGTCTTCCATGGCGATGACCGTTGCCGGGGCGGTCTTGGCATCGAGGAGCGCCATCTCGCCGAATACGTCCCCGCGTTTGTGCACGGCCAGGATCCTCTCGCTCCCTTCGCTTCCCAGGTGCACCACCCGCACCTTACCGCCATAGACGATGTACATGTAATTGGCCGTATCTTCCTCTAGCAGCACCACCTGGTTCTTGTGAAAGCGCTTCTCCACTATCCTGCGCTGGACTTCCGAAAACTCCTGGGGGTCCAGGCAGGAAAACAGCGGGATCGCACGCAAAAGCCTGGTGCGGCTCGATTCCTCTATCCCTTTTTCGCCCTCTGCTTGCACACGCCCTCCCGCCGGTGCAGCCTTGCCGCACCCCCTCGCCGGCCTACTGCGCGAGGCTCACGTTCATGCCGTTGGCGATCTTCTCCAGGCAAAGCTCCAGTTGCTGCAGGTCCGCCGCCTGGCAGTATGACCCGGTCGGCTCCCCCTTTTCGTGGGCTCCGGAGTCCTTGGTGTTGGCCAACCGCTTCAAGTTTTCGGTCCCCGTCCGGCCGTTTCCGCCGGCCGCGGGGGTGCTGGCCTTCAGAGATCCCGTTATCTCCACCGCGTGGATGAAAACCTTATCCTTGCGCAGCGCGGCAGCGGTCTCCTCTTTGATGTTCCCGGCGGCGGCATCGCTGGCCAAAAGCACGATCACCCTCTTCTGTGCCCGCAGGTCGCTCCGCAGGGCGTCCAGCTGTGCCTTGGCCTGGTGCATCGCCTCTTCGGGCGCCGCTGCGGCGTTGGTAGTTTCGGCGCTCGTCTCCAGGACCGCCCGGGCGAAGTTACTCTTCAGATACCCGCTGCCGCAGCTGTAGCTCTCCTTCGGGGGGCGATCCTTGCCGGGCCTGTAGGCGCCGCAGATTGAGATCACCGGGTCGGCTCCGGTGGCAAAGGTCACCAGGGACAGGCGATCGTCGCGCTGGCTGAAGCGGTCGCTGAAGCTTCCAACCCTCTGCTTCACCTGCGGAAACGATTCCCTGAGCGCGTCCGAGGAATCGAGCACCAGCACCACGTCGGCATCGGTCCTGACCGCGCGCGACCTGGCGGGAAGGTCGATGCTTTCCCAGCCGAGGATGCCGGCAAAGACGTTGGGGAGCTTGGCCGTGGCCGAAACGGTCAGCGCGCGCAGCTTCATTTCAGACTTCCGCTCGCTCAGTTCCAGCTCCGGCCCGCTGCACTCAGCGCCGAAGTAGGCCGCAGGGAAATTGGCCCAGAAATAGTCGTGCGCCGCCCGGCTTGCCTTTTCCTCCATGTCATCCTCGTCTTCACCCTGCGCCAGGGCCTTTGCCGCCTCGAAACTCGCGGCGTCTACCGCCGCATGCATTTTCGCCTTCACGCCGTACGCCCTGCCGGCATCCACCGCTAGGGCCGCGAGGAAGATGCCGAAGAACATGATTGCCGCGGCAACGAGCAGTATCTGCCCTCTTGGTTGCCCCTGAAGGATCTTCATTTCCCTCCCCTAAAAGATGGTTTTAGAGTGGAGCACAGGCGCGAATCCCCCGTCGCCCGACTTGAAGAGGCTGTCGTAGCGGTAGAGCACCTCGAACACCAGGACCTTTCGCCCCGGTTCAAGTTCGATCCCCCCGAGCGCGTCGGTCAGCGTTTGGTTATCGATCCGGCTTTGCAGGCCGCTCCCCCCCGTCCACCCGACCTGGGACCTGATCGCGGGGGAGCCGGAGAGCTCTTCCACCTCGGTGAGGTACATCATCCCGTTTTTGTCCATCGCGAGCGGTAGGGCGCCCGCCGCCAGGGTGTTCATGATGGTCGCGGCATCCATTGTGGTGCGCGCAGCGAGGTTGGCCCCTTCCCTGCTCAGGTTGACGATGGCGTTGTAGGCGTGGATGGCGCGGGAGAGGTCGGCGACCCCGAGTATGAACAGGACCAGCAGCGGCAGCACGAAAGCGAGCTCCACCACACTCTGGCCCGCCTGTTTCCGCCTGGCGTCGGCACGCAGTTCCATGTCCGCTCCTAGGGCTCGTTCTTCATGGTGGCGCGCACGGTGAAGTCATAGGCGCCCCCAGGAAAGAAGGATCTGAAAACGGGGGTAAGCAGCGGCCAGGAGTAGTTGAGGGAAACGGTGATCAGCTCCCCCGCCTCCCCCGTATCCGCTACCACGGTCCCGGCGGGGGTCTCCTCGGCCGACGGCGCCACCACCGTCACCGTCGGCTCCTTATCCGGAAGGGCGTTTTTGTCGTAAAGGCCGTTCGAGTTCTCCCTGATCTCGCGGATCAGCCCCCCCCTGGGGTCGCCTGCGCCTTTGCGGGTGACGGCGGAGCGCGTCGCCTGCCGTACCGCGTGCTGCATGGTGAGGTTCACGTAAAGCATCACGCTGAAGTCGACCAGCACGAAGAGCAGGAACAAAAGAAGCACTGCCGTCAACGCGAACTCAACCGTGGTCTGCCCTTTCCTGTCCATGCCACCGCCTTATTAAAAATAACTAATTGCGGAATTATAGGGGTGCGCCTGGAAATGTCAATGGAGCCGCCACTTGGGGCAATCATTAGAAGTGGGGCAGACGAAGCCTCCCCCTGGCGCCGACGCGCCCCCTGCGGCGACCGGAGTCGTCCTGACCGGCCCGGTCACGTAACTGGGGAATTTCACGAAGGGAGAGGGCCTGAACCGCCCGGGCTTTTGCAGCGCAGACGCAAAAAAAATCTGCTTGCAGATTTCGTTTGGCATCGTAGTATTTGCTACGTTAAAAACGTATTAACAGCCGTTAATGTGTTTAGGCGGGGTTTATGAGCCCCCAGAAGGTCCGTTTTTAATGCTGGGGGACCTTCTGTTTTGGTCCGGGCGGCAAAGGTAACGGTGGCAGGCACGGGTTTCGTCATGAAGCTCTCGGCAGGAGAAGCAGTGGTCCATCAACCCAACAAGGAGGCCCCAACATGTCGAAGAAACTACAAAGGATGTGCAGCAAGGCGAAACAGCTCCTGAAGAATACCAACGGTCAGGGATTGGTCGAATACGCTCTGATACTCGTGCTGGTGGCGATCGTCGTCATAGCCGCGCTCAAGAGCATCGGTTCCGAGACCAACAAGGTATTCTGCAATGTGAGCGACCACATCAGGTTAGGCAACTAAGTTCGCGGTTCGGCGTACAGGTCATCTGCAAGGGGGGAGACCTCCCTTGCAGATGTTGCTTTTTTGCACCCAGGTCACAAGCGGGACGAGGCGTAGAGGCCGCCTCTTCCCATGGCTGTCCCCTCACGAGAAAAAGTCTTTCAGTGGCCGCTGCCACGGAATTTTCCATACGACGTCCTGAAGGATCTGCCCCGGTCTCTGCAAAGGTGCCCCGCGCCCACGCCGTCGCTGCGGGGAGCCTTTTCGCTGCAATGCAAAGAGGAGAAAAGGACATGACTCGCCCCAAAGCGGTAATTCTCATCTCGGTGTTCGCGCTGTTCTTCGCGGCTATGGCCGCCTGGCTCGCCTACAGTTACCTGCAGCAGGAGGTGAAAAGCGCCAAGGCGGCCCAGCCGCAAAGGATCGTGGTCGCCGCGGTCGACATTCCGATCGGGACGGCGATCACCCCGGCGCAGCTCAAGGTCGTCTCCTGGCCCAAGGAGAGCATCCCCCCGGGAAGCGCCCGGGACATCGAAAAGGTGACAAACCGCGTCGCCATCCGCCCCATCACCGGCGGCGACGCGGTCACCGAGTCCAAGCTGAAACCTACGGCTGGGGGGGCTGGGGCGGGCTTCATGACCTACGTGGTGCCGCAGGGGCACCGCGCAGTCACCGTCGCGGTGAACGAGGTGGCGGGAGTCGCAGGTTTTCTCACCCCAAGCGACCGGGTGGACGTGATCGTGACCACCCCGGTCCCCGGCAACGAGAAGGAGAACATCAGCAAGATCATGCTGGAAAACGTCCCCATCCTCGCCACCGGGCAGGTGACCGACCAGAAGGAAGGAAAGCCGGTCGTGGTCCCCACCGTGACCCTCGACCTCATCCCGGACGACGCGGAGAAGCTGGTGCTCTCCGCCAGCAAGGGGTCGCTGCAGCTTCTCTTGCGCAACATATCCGACAGCGCTCACGTCGAATCCCGGGGCGCCACCATAGGGAAAGTGCTCTACGGCAGCGAACTCCCGGTGAAGGCCGCCAAGCTCCCCCCGCCAAAGAGGGAGCCAAGGCCGGCCGCCGTGGCGAGGCCCCAAGCGCCGCGCCCGACCTACACCCTGGACATCGTCCGGGGGGCCGAGAAGGTCTCCAAGCAGTACGCCGAGTGACCCCGAGCCATGAAACAATCCCGCATCGAGCGAGGTAGCCCATGAGATGCATCCCCTCTAAACCGTGCCTGGCCTTCGTGCTTTCCTGCCTTTTGGTTGTTGTCGGGGCGGCGGCCGCGACAGCCGGGGTCTCGACCACCGTCATCGTCAACCGGGGGGTGGTCCTCAACCTGAAGCACCCGGCCCGCTACGTCAACATCACCGACAAGGACGTGATCGACGTTCCCGCCCCCCTGCGCCGCAACCAGCTCCTCATCAACGGCAAGAAGATCGGTTCCACTAACCTTATCGTGTGGGAGGAGAACAGCGACAAGCCGACCTTCTTCGACGTCCACGTGGTGGGGGACCATGAGGCGATCGAGTCCCAGATCAGGGATTACGCCCCCAAGGACGACATCAAGGTCCAGTATGCGCAGGACACGGTGGTCCTCTCCGGCAAGGTCGCCAACGAGATGACCGGCAAGAAGGCCGAGGAGATCGCCAAGGCCTACTCGGCGAAGGTGCTGAACCACATCACCGTCGACGAGCCGCAGCAGGTGCTTTTGCAGGTCAAGGTGGCGCAGGTGGACCGGACCTCGCTGAAGCGTCTTGGCATCAGCGCCATGGTGAAGGGCAGGACCGCGGAAGGGTTCCTGAACCTCGTGGGCGCCCCCAGCGGCACCAGCAGCGTCACGAACTCGAGCCCCACGAGGCTTACCTCGACCGAAGGGACAGGTATCGCGGGGAACATCCCGGGGCTTGGGAGCTTCGACCCCCTCGACGCCTTCAACATCGGGGTCTCCTACTTCCCGGCCGGCATAGGCGCCGTGCTCCAGGCCTTGAGCAGCAAGGGGCTCGCCAAGATCCTCGCCGAGCCCAACCTGCTGGTGAAAAGCGGGGAGGAGGGGAACTTCCTCGCCGGGAGCAGGATCCCCTACAGCGTGCTGATCTCGACCGGCGGGGCGTCCACCTCCTCGATCGTCTTCGAGACCGTCGGGGTGAAGCTCAAGTTCAAGCCGCAGGTGCTGCAAAACGGCCTGATCAACCTGAAGATCGACCCGGCCGAGGTGAGCAGCATCGCCGGGACCCTCGCAGTCAACGGCTACCCCATCATCGACACCAGGGACGTCCGCACCGACGTGGAGCTCAGGGACGGCGAGAGCCTGGTTCTCGCCGGCCTGCTCCAGGAGGAGCAGATCAAGAACATGTCCAAGATCCCGCTTCTGGGGGATATCCCGATCCTGGGGGCGCTGTTTCGCTCCTCGCAGAAGGACATCAGGGAGAAGGACCTGGTCTTTTTCATCACGCCGAAGATAGTGAAAGCAACTCCCCCGGGGGTCGCGACCAGGCTCCCCACCGACTTGGTCGACCCCAAAGAGGAGAAGGAGTACGACTGGATCCCGCTGGGGCGCAAGTGAGAGGGTCCAGGCATGACTGCCGAAGCGTTTCCGGCAAGGACGCTTCGGCCAAGGGGCTACCGTTATGACTTCCGAATTTTCCATAGCCGTCATCGAACAGGACCAGGAATCGCGCAGCGCCATGCTCTCCTCACTTAAGAGCTTCTCGGAGAGCATCACCCTCGCCGGCTCGGTCGAGCACCTGGCCCAGGAGCGCAAGACGCAAAAAGGAGCGCCGCAGGTGGTGTTTCTCGGCGTCGACGAGATGGAGCGCGGCATCAAGGACATCAAGGCGCTCACGGCGCAGTACCCCCGCGCCTCGGTGATCGCCTGCGCCTCGGAGAAGAACGTGGAGTGGTTCCTGGCGCTGATGCGGGCCGGCGCGGTCGAATACCTCTTGCGGCCGATAGCACATGAAGAACTCATCCAGTCGCTGCAGAAGGTGAGCCGGCTCCTTTGCGCAGGGACGCCGGAGGAGCACCCCCGCGGGGAGATCATCGCCGTCTACAACCCCATAGGCGGCATGGGGACCACCACCATCGCCGTCAACCTGGCCGCCGCCCTCTCCGAGGAAGAGACCAAGGTGGCGCTGGTGGATCTCAACCTGGACGCGGGGGACGTGAACACGTTCCTGAACGTGAATCCCGCCTACACGCTCTCCAGCGTCACCACCAACGTGGACCGCCTGGACGCGAACTTCCTGATGAGCGTCATGACCAGGCACGCCTCCGGCCCCTTCATCCTCACCGAGCCCGCCGACGTGGACGAGGCGGTCAGCATCACCGCCGACCAGGTGCAGCGGGTCATGGAGATGCTCAGGGGGATCTTCAGGTACGTGGTGGTCGACTGCGTGGGCCAGCTCTCCGGCTGCAACATGGCCATCTTCCAGAACGCGAGCCTGATCCTGTTCACCACCACACTTAGCCTGCCGGGCCTCAAGAACACCAAGAGGTACCTGAGCGCGCTGGAGAGGAAGGGGCTCGGGGGAGAAAGGGTGAAGCTCGTCATCAACAGGTACCTCCCCAGGTCGGACATCCAGCTCAAAGATGCCGAGAAGGTGCTGGGGCTGCCGGTATTCCAGGCGATCCCGAACGGATACGCCGACGTGGTCGAATCCATCAACAAGGGGATGCCGGTGGTGAAACTGCAGCCCAAGTCCCCGGTGAGCAAGGCGATCCAGGGTCTGGTGGAGCGGGTGAAACGCTGACGGGAGAGGCAAGTGGGGTAAGGGCAAGAGGGAGAGATTATGCTGCTCGACGGGATCAAGCCTCAGGCGATGCAGGGTGCGGCAGCGACGGAATCGGATCTGTTCAAGGAGATGAAGACCCGGATCCACCGCCGCCTGATCGACAGCATCGACTTGGCCAAGATGGACCTGATGCGCAACAGCGAGGTGGTGAGCCAGATCCGCTGCGTGATAGAGAACCTGATCGTCGGCGAGGGGATCCCGCTGAACCAGATGGAAAGGGACCGGCTGGTGCTGGAGATCCAGCACGAGACCTTCGGCCTGGGGCCGCTGGAGCCCCTTTTGGCCGACGACCAGATCTCCGACATCCTGGTGAACGACAGCTCCAACGTCTACATCGAGAAGGGGGGGAAGCTGCAAAAGACCGAGGTCTGCTTCCGGGACAACGCGCACCTGATGCAGATCATCGAGCGCATCGTCTCCAAGATCGGGAGAAGGATCGACGAGTCCTCCCCCTACGTCGACGCGAGGCTCCCCGACGGCTCCCGCGTCAACGCCATCATCCCCCCCCTGGCGCTCAACGGCCCGGTGCTCTCCATCAGGCGTTTCGGGCTGGAGCCGCTGGTGATGAAGGACCTCATCAGGCTCAAGGCACTGGACCAGAGGATGGCGGAGCTTTTGGAGGCGGCGGTGCAGACGAGGCTCAACATCCTGATCTCCGGGGGTACCGGCACCGGCAAGACCACGCTTTTGAACGTCCTCTCCGCCTTCATCCCGGGGGGGGAGCGGCTCATCACCATCGAGGACTCGGCCGAGCTGCACCTGAAGCAGGAGCACGTGGTGCGGCTGGAGACCAGGCCCCCGAACCTCGAGGGGCGCGGCGAGGTGACCTCGCGGGACCTGTTGAAAAACGCGCTGAGGATGCGGCCGGACCGGATCATCATCGGCGAGGTGCGCGGCGGCGAGGCGCTCGACCTTCTGCAGGCGATGAACACCGGCCACGACGGCTCGCTCTCCACGGTCCATGCCAACACCACGCGCGACGCCCTGTCGCGCCTGGAGACCATGGTGCTGATGGCCGGACTGGACCTCCCGGAGATGGCCATCAAGGAGCAGATGGCCTCCGCTCTCGACCTCGTGGTGCAGCTGGTCCGCTTCTCGGACGGGACCAGGAAGGTGGTGAAACTCTCCGAGGTGACCGGGATGGAGGGGAACACCATCGTCATGCACGACGTCATCGTCTTCCAACAGAAGGGGATCGACCGGGAAGGGAACGTGATCGGCGAGTTCCGCGCCACAGGCGTCAGGCCGCGCTTTGCCGAGCGCTTCAAGCTCTTCGGATTCGAGCTCCCCTCCATGATGTTCGAGAACTAGGAGTCACGCATGCTTTTTCCCATCGTGGCGCTGACATTTCTGGCGGCCTTCGGCGTCTGTCTGGCGGCTTTTCTCTACCTCGCGCAGCGGCAGGCGTCCGGGAGAACGGTGCTGAAAAGGCGGCTGCAGACCATGGCGGGGGAGAGGCCGGGAGAGATACCGGAGGAACTGCGGAGCGTGATCAGCAGGGAAGCGGAACGAGCCGCCGAGCTGCTCACCCGGGCGCCTCAGATGCGCACCCTGGGCAAGCGCCTGGAGCAGGCGGGCATCAAGCTTCCGGTCTCGCTCGTTCTGGGTTTCGCCCTGGCGCTGGCGCTCGGGGCGGCCCTTCTCCTGGGGGCGAAGACGCAATCTTCCCTGGTCGGCCTGCTCGCCGCGGTGGTCGTGCTGCTCGTAGCCGAGCTGATGCTCAGAGTGAAGACCGAGCGAAGGACAACCAAGTTCACCGAGCAGTTTCCCGACGCCCTCAGCATCGCCGCGCGTTCGCTGCGCGCCGGGCATTCCTTCCCCACCGCCATCCAGCTGGTCGGGCAGGAGGCCCCCTCCCCGGTCGGTCCGCTCTTCAAGACAGCCTACGAGCAGCAGCAGCTGGGTTTGAGGATGGTGGACGCCCTGATGCGGATGAACGAGAGGATCGACAGCCTCGACCTCAGGTTCTTCACCACCCTGGTCGCCATCAACAGCGACATAGGGGGGAACCTCTCCGAACTCCTGGACAAGCTGGCCATGACCATCAGGGAACGGCTGAAGATACGGCGCCAGGTTCAGGTCTACACTGCCCAGGGAAGGCTCTCCGGGTACGTGCTGGCGGCGCTTCCGGTCGTGACCTTCGGCATCTTCAGCGTGCTGCACCCAAACTACGAGCGGGCGCTCATCAACGAACCGCTGGGGGTTTACGTCCTGATCGGCGCCGCAGCCATGCAGGTGGTCGGGTTCCTCGTGATACGCAAGATCGTCAGAATCAGGATATAGGTGGCCGTCATGCTCTACCTGGTCGTTTTCTCGGTGTTCGCTTCGGTCCTGCTCATTTCGGCGCTCCTATGCTACTACACCTTCTTCAGCAAGAGCGCCGTGGCCCAGAGGCTGGAAGATTTCTTGCCGCGGGTTAAAAGCGCCAGGGGAGAAATGGCGCCGTCCGGGACCTGGGCCTACAAGCTCGCGCGCATCGGCGAAAAGGTGAAGCTCCCGCAAAAGGAAGAGTCGAAGTACGTGCAGGCCCTGATTGCCGCGGGGTTCCGCAAGGACTCCGTCTACCGGTTCCTCGGAACCAAGATCCTCCTGGCGGGGGTGCTGCCGCTCATCTACCTTCTCGCCGTCGCGACTCCGACCCGCACCGTCTTCACCAGTCAGACCGTCCTCGCGCTCTCTTTTTGCGGCATCTGCGGCTACCTCGCTCCCAGCTACTGGCTTCACCTCAAGGTGAAGGCGCGCCAACTGGAGATCTTCCACACCCTGCCGGACATCCTCGACCTGGTCACCCTATGCGTCGAGGCCGGACTAAGCATGGATGCCGCGCTGATACGGACTACGGAGACCCCGCAGTTCCGGGAAAATCCGCTGGCGGTGGAGATAAAGCAGGTGACCATGGAGGTCAGGGCAGGCAAGCCGCGCGTCGAGTCGCTAAAAGACATGGCCGTGCGCACCAGGGTCGACGATATCGGCTCCTTCACCACCATGGTGGCCCAGGCCGAGCGCTTCGGGACCAGCCTGAGCCACGCCTTGCGCACCTTCTCCGAGGAGCTGAGGACCAAGAGGAGGCAGATGGCCGAGGAGGCCGCGGCGAAGACCACCATCAAGCTGATCTTCCCGCTGATCATGTTCATCTTCCCCGCACTGCTTGTGGTCATTCTCGGACCGGCGGTGGTCCAGTTGAGCAGGATCTTCAAGTGAGTTGCGGGAACCGGAAGTCAAGGAGCTAAATCGATCGGTCAAGGAGGTGATCCCGTGAAAATCGACTTCAACACTTTCATACTGCTCATCATTTCCGTCCAGTTGGCGCTGAGCTACGTGCAGCAGGCCAAGAAGAAGTGATCCTTTAACCCCTTGCCGGCGCTTTCCCACGGGCCGGCAAGGGCTTTCCCGCGCAGGAGTCTTCCTGGCGCCCCCGGAGGGCCGGATGAGGGCGATCAACAAGAACACCGGCCGCACGCTCGCCGGCAGGGTCGTCACGGCGGAGACGTGGCTTTCGCGCAGCAGGGGCCTTTTGGGGCGCGACGCGTTGCCGCAGGGGGAAGCCCTACTGATCCGCCCCTGCCGCGGCGTGCACACCTTTTTCATGAGGTTCCCGATCGACGTACTGTTCCTGGACCGCTCGCAGCGCGTGGTCGCGGCGGTGAGCCACCTGGAACCGGGGCGGATGACCAGGATCTTTTTCAAGGCCGGGAGCGCACTGGAGCTGCCGGCGGGGACCATCGCGCTTTCCCGGACCAGCTGCGGCGACGAGGTGGTCGTTGGCTGACGAAAACCGGGCCATGACACGGGCGCTCTTCCCCTCAGCCCTTATGCTAGCGGCGGTCCTGCTTCGCATCCCCTTTACCAGCAGCATGCTTTTCCATCACGACTCGGCGAACTTCGCCCTGGCGCTTGAGCGCTACGACCTGGGTGCGCACCAGCCGCATCCCCCCGGCTATTTCCTTTACGTCATGCTGGCAAGGGGGGCGCAGCTCCTGGCGCAGGACGCAAACGCGGCCCTGGTCTCCATCAGCATCGCCTTTTGCGCGCTAGCCGTGCTCTTTTTGTACCTTTTGGGCCGCGAGATGTACGGCGAGAAAACCGCGCTGGCGGCCGGCTGCTTCGCTCTCACCAGCCCGAACCTTTGGTTCCATGCGGAAGTGGCCCTAAGCTATGCGGCCGACGCCTGCTTCAGTGCGGCGGCGGGGTATCTAGCCTGGAAGCTCTGCCGCGGCAGCACCCGCGCCCTCTGGATTCTGGCGCTGCTATTAGCCGTGGCCGGCGGGTTCAGGCAGAGCACCCTAGTCTTTCTCTTTCCGCTCTGGCTTGCTGCCGCCTGGCAGGGTGGGAAGCGGGGGGCGATTCTCCCCGCGCTCGCCCTGATGCTGACAGGGTGCGCGGCCTGGTTCGTCCCCATGGTCCTTATGACCGGGGGGATTTCGGCCTACGCTGCGGCGTTCCAGGAGCTCTGGCAATGGAGCAGCGGCCATCAGTCGGTGTGGGAAAAAGGGTGGCCGCGCCTGCTCCTTTACGGCCAGGCGCTCGCCCGTTTCACCCTTTACGGCCTGGGCGCATGCCTCGCCGTCGCGGTGACGGCCGTCTACGCGGCATGGCGCGAGGGGCGGGCGGGAAGCCTTTGCAGCGGGAAGCGCTGGTTTTACGCCGCCTGGATCCTGCCGGGGGCCCTCTTCTACCTGCTGGTCTTCATCCATCCCGCCAACCCCGGGTATGCCTTGGTGTTCCTGCCGCCGCTTCTTCTGCTGAGCGCGCGGGGGGCGCTCCTTCTGGCGGACCTGGTGCTTAAGGGAAACGGGAAGGGGGCGGCGGCGCTGGTTCTGGCCGCGACGGTTGCAAACGGCGCCATCTTCCTCGGCTGCGACACGCAGGCCTCGCGGCCTTCCCTGCGGCGGCACGACCGGGAACTGGCGGCGCTGGTGCAAGAACTGGATCGCTTCGACCCTGGAAGCACGGCGCTGGTGATCAAGCCGTACCTTTTCCACGGCTTCAGGCTCCTCATGTATTACCTGCCCAGGCACACCGTCTACCTGTACGAGCCGGGAAGCGCCGGGCAAAGGCAGACCTTCTGGGGCACCGGGAGGAAGACCTTCCTCTCCAGGGAATTCGAGCTCCCCCCCCGGCTGACCGAGGTGGCGACGGTGCTGTTCGATGACGGGGATCGCCCCGTGGCAAGGATCAAAAGCGGCCCGGCCGCAGCCATGATGAAAGAGATCGAGGCCGACCGGTAAAGACAAAGGGACCTGCTGACATGGAAAGGAACTCCTCACTCGCATACAGGCTGATCCCCTCCTTCGGCGACCTGATCTTCGTCGCAGTCCTCTGTTCCCTTTATTTCACGGCTAAATCCCCGCTTCTAAGCGACGGCGACACAGGCTACCACATCCGGGCCGGTGAGCTGATCCTGAGTACCGGCGCGGTTCCACGTTTCGACACCTTCTCGCAGCACTCCCCCCCCATCCCCTGGATCGCGCACGAGTGGCTCTCGGAGGTGCTGATGGCCGCGACGCACCAGTGGTTCGGGATGAGCGGGATCGTCGCCGCATCCTCCTTCCTGCTCGCCTCAACCGGCTACCTCCTCTTCAGGTCGCTCAGAAGCTCCCCCGCCGGGGTCCTTCTCGCCGGCGCCGTCACTCTTTTGGCCCTCGCCTCCTCGCAACTGCACTGGCTGGCGCGGCCGCACCTTTTCTCGCTGCTGTTGCTGGTGCTCTTCCACCACATGGTAGAGTCCTGGCACCGGGAGCGCGGCAACCGCCTCTACCTGCTCCCCCCACTGATGCTCCTTTGGGCCAACCTGCACGGCGGGTTCATGGCGGGGTTCATCCTGCTTGGCGCCTACCTCGCCGGAAACCTGGCCTCTTTGGCCCTGGCTCCCGCCTCCGAGCGGGAGGGGCTGCTTGGCAAGCTGAAGCAGCTATCAGTCGCCACCTGCGCCTGCCTGGCCGCGGCCCTCGTCAACCCCTACGGCTTTCGCCTGCTCCTGTTCCCGCTCCAACTCGCCTCGCAGGGGTACCTGATGGACAACGTCTCCGAATTCATGACCCCGGACTTCCACGGCCAGCTCCCTTTCAAGTACCTGCTGCTGCTGGCCGTCTGCGTGCTGGCGCTTTGGCGCAAAGGACCGGAGCCGACGGAACTGCTGCTGGTTCTGGGCTTCGGCTACATGGCGCTCTACGCGGTGCGCTACGTACCGCTCTTCGCGCTGGTGAGCGCCCCCGTCATCACCAGGGGGGTGACCGAGATCGCGCAGCGCGGGGGGCTGCCGGCGCGCGCTTTGCGGGAGCGCTCGGAGCGCCTTTCCCGCATCGACGCGCGGGCCGGGGGAATATGGTCCTTTGCCGCACTCCTGGGGGTCGCGGCCGCCGTTTTTTACGGCCGTCCCTCCCACGCCTTCGACCCCGGGCAAAAACCGGTGGCTGCCTGCGAGTTCCTGATGCGGCAAAGGATAAGCGGCAACATGTTCAACAGCGACGAGTTCGGGGACTACCTGATCTATCGCGGCTTTCCCAACTACCGGGTCTTCATCGACGGGCGGCTGGACATGTACGGTTCGGACCGGCTCCGCGAGTACAACCGGGTGGTCCATTTCGAGAAGGGATGGGAGTCGGTGCTGGATAAATACCGGGTGAACTGGATCCTGTTCGAGACCGAATCCAGGTTCGCCAGGCACCTGCTTCAGAACAAGGATTGGGCCCTGGTCTATTCGGACCCGGTCGCCAGCATCTTCGTGAAGAAGGTCCCGGAGCACGAACGACTGAGGGCGCAGTACCAGGCGCTGCAAGCAAGCTCGCTCTAGGCGGGCAGACATCAGCGAGACGGAGCCGTCACCATGACCGAGAGCTCCCACCAAAAGCGCTGCTGCGACGAAACCGGCTCCCTGTGCGCTTCGCTTTTCCTGCACGGTATGCTTTTCCTCGTCCTGAGTTCCAGCTCGTCTTTCGACCCTCCCCTGGGGCCGCAGACGCGGCTCGACATACTATGGTTCACCCCGGCGACAGTCCCCTCCCCGCCCCAGGCCGCGGCACCACAAGCCGCACCTGCCGCACCTCCCAAGCCGAGCCCGCAGCAGCCGACGGCCAAGGCAAAGCGGCCTCAGGCTCCAGCAGAGATCCTCTCCGTCAAGCCCGAACCGGCAGAGCCAGCTGGCCCCCTCCGCGCGGCGGCAACCGCCCCGCACCCGGTTGCCGAGCACGGGACGCTCCCGCAAAGACGAGCCCTTGCCGAGAAGGGCCCGGCCTCGCCCCCCTCCTCCCCGCCGGTTCCCCTTGTCCGCGCCGCGGCTCCCGTCGTGCGAACCGCCCCCCCCGCAGAGCCCGCACCAGCCCCGGTTCAAAGAAAGGAAGCCGAGCCGGCAAACGCCCAGGTTACGGCGAAGGCTCCTCCCCAGACGCGGGAGCGGACCCCATCGGCGCAGGGGATGGAACAGGCGACGGCACGGCGGCTACCGGAACCGCTCGTGAAGCGGTCGCCCCAGGACCAGGCGCCGCAGCCCAATGCGCGTGAGCGCGGCACCACCTTCGCCTCGATGCAGGGGGACCTGAAACTGACGGTCGCAGGGGAAGGGGTGAAGCTCTCCGTCGCCTTCAGGGAACTCCCCCGCTCCAGGCGCGACCGGACTCCCACCAAGGCGGAGGCGCGGCGCCTGAAGCAGGTCGCGCCGGTCACCGCCAAGAGGGACGAGCGGACGAAGGAGGCGGTGATCGAAAGGGCAGGGGAAGGGGTCTACATCTTCAGCGCCGAGCCGGAGACGGCAAAGGCGGCGCAGGCGAGCTTCACCCTCACCATCTACGAGGCGGGGAAAAGGGAGAAGACCGCCTCCATCGGGACCCGGAACCTGCAAGGGAAAACGGTAGTGGCGAGGGTACTGATGCCGGAGGGGGTGCTTTGGGACGACGACAGCGCCTTCACCGGGAGCTTGGAGGACTCGGACAGCACCACCAAGTTCAACGCCTATAGCGGGCTCTACTGGAAGGAGTATGCCGATTAGACGACGCTAGCCCAGCCACGAAGGAGGTTGCCATGCTTCCGGAAACGAGCATTGTCATCGCCGCCTACAACGAAGAACAGAGACTGCCGGCATCGCTTGGAAAGATCCAGGCCTACCTCGCCGAGAAGCAACATGAGGCGGAGGTGGTGGTGGTCGACGACGGCAGCACCGACGCCACCGCTTCGCTGGTGCGGGAGATGGCCCAGCGGATGCCGGGGCTCAGACTGATCAGTTACCCAAAAAACCGCGGCAAGGGATACGCCCTCAGGCAGGGGGTGCAGGCGTCCCGGGGGAAACTGGTGCTGGTGAGCGACGCAGACCTTTCCACCCCGATCGAGGAACTGGAGACCCTGAAAAAGCTCCTCGCCGCGCGCAGCCACCACATCGCCATCGGCTCGCGCGCCCTGCCGCAAAGCGAGGTGGTGCAGGCCCAGCCCCCCTGGCGCCGCGGCATGGGACGGCTGTTCAACAAGGCGGTCCGGCTCCTCGTCACCGACGAGTTCAGCGATACCCAGTGCGGATTCAAGCTCTTCCATGGGGAGGTCGCACGCAAGCTCTTCGGACAGGCACGCATTGACCGCTTCGCCTATGACGTCGAGATCCTGGCCCTGGCAAGGCGCTACGGCTACCGGGTCGCCGAGGTCCCGATCCAGTGGAGAAACTGCGCCGCCTCTAAAGTGAACCCCGCGCTGGACTCGCTGCAGATGCTGGGCGACCTGGTCAAGATCCGGCTCAACGTCGGCCGGCATCAGGACGGATTGATTCCGCTGGAAAAGCTTCGTTCCGGTTCGCTCACCCCCTGACCGGCCGCCGCGCGCGCAGCCGGCCAGGGGGTGAGCCCGGCGCCGGCCCTCCTTCCCCCAGGCAGTCCCACTGTCTTCTCCCGTTCGCGCGCGGGTTCAGCGCGCTTACCTCTTCCGCCCCCGCATTCCCCAGATGTTTTTCCACGGATTTATCGGCCCTGAGACTGCTGGCCAGGACGCCCCGTCGACCGTTGCACAACGGATAGGAGAAAACGAAAACCCATTAAAGTTCTCGCCTCGCTTGCCGAAGAAGAAAATATAAAACAACGGTTGCATATAGTGAAATACAAAACGACAACAATAATCATGTGTTCGTAAGTCCAGTGGAGACCTATGGAATTGAGCGAAATAGTATTTGTTAATGACAGTCATGTCACGTTCAAGGGGGCCTGTTCCCGGGAGGAGGCCTTGGCGCTCCACCAGGCGCTCGTTTGCCGGCTGAAAGAGTTTGTCGAGCAGAAATTTGAAACCGTCGAACTGGACCTCCGCCCGGTGGACCGCATCGACGCCTGCGGTTGCCAGCTGCTGGCCCTGTTCCTGGAGCATCTCAGGCGGCACGGCATCATGCCAGCCGTCTGTCTGGGACCGGAAGTCGCAGCCGAAATATCCCTTCTTGGCTTTTCAGAAACGTTCTCTGTTTTGCCCTCCCTTTAACCAATGAACCTCGGGGACTCCCGGTTTAGATGACGAAGCAGGCAAGGAATCCAGCATGACCACTCCAACAGGTGGAAACGACAGTATCGATCTCAAACGCTTCAACCAGGTCTTCTTCGAGGAATGTGCCGAGAATCTGGCCGAGATGGAGCAGATCCTCATCGCTTTGGGGGACCACGAGCCCGACCACGAGCAGTTGAACGCCATCTTCCGAGCCGCCCACTCCATCAAGGGGGGGGCCGGGATCTTCGGCTTCGAGGACATGACCGTGGTGACCCACGTCATGGAGTCGCTGCTCGACCTCTTGAGAAACCATGAGATCCCCTTCCGGCCGGAGATGATCGACCTGTTCCTGGAAGCCGGCGACGTCATATCGATGCAGCTTGCCGGGCACCGGGAAGGAAAGCCGGTATCCCAGGAGGCGATCGACCAGGTGCGGGCTAAGCTGCAGCAACTGGCGGCGCCGGCTTCGAAAGGCGGCGACGTCCGCCAAGCCCCGACGGAAACGGCGCCGGCGCAGGATGCTTCCCCCCTCCCCGTCCGCTACCGGCTCACCTTTTCCCCGGACCCGGAGATCTTCCACCGCGGCATCCGCATGGAGAGCATCGTCTCCGAGCTCTCTGAACTCGCCCTGGCCGGCGAATTCCACTGCCGCGCCTTCTTGGCCGAGACACCGGAGCTGGAAGATCTCGACCCGATGCGCTGCGTCACGCGCTGGGAGTTCACCCTCGTTTCGCAGGCGGGGAAAGAGAAGCTCGTCGAGGCCTTCATGTTCGTCGCCGAGGAGGAGCAACTGCAGATCGAGGAGCTCCCCTGGCAGGAGCGGCGCGGGGAAGCCGGGGAGGAAGATGCTCCCGGGACCGTCGCCCCCGCCCCCCCGGGCAGGCGAGCCTACGACAGCAACGAGATGGCCCCCGGCGCCTTCGGCCGGCGCGGGGCCGAAGCGGAGTCCTCGATCCGGGTCAACGTGGGAAAGGTGGACCAGTTGGTGAACCAGGTGGGGGAGCTCCTGATCACGCAGGCCATGCTGGCTCAGATCGCGGTCGGGCTCGACCCCATGCTGCACCAGGCGCTGCAGAAAGGGCTGGCACAGCTGGAGCGAAACTCCCGCGATCTGCAGGGGAGCGTGATGTCGATACGGCTCGTCCCCATCAGCGTAGTCTTCAGCCGCTTCCCCCGCCTGGTGCGCGAACTGGCCGCAAAGCTCGGCAAGCAGGTGGAATTCAAGACCACCGGCGAGGGAACCGAGCTGGACCGTGGGCTGATCGAGAAGATCGCCGACCCGCTCACCCACCTGGTGAGAAACGCCCTGGACCACGGCCTGGAGACTCCCGAGGCGCGCCTTGCCGCCGGAAAGGAGCCGACCGGGACCCTGCAGCTTCGGGCCTCGCAGGTGGGGGGAAGGATCGTAGTCGACGTGATCGACGACGGCGCAGGACTCAACCGCGGCCGTATCATCGCCAAGGCTCAGGAACGGGGCATCCCCTGCTCTGACTCCATGAGCGACGATGAGGTCTGGCAGCTCATCTTCGCCCCGGGCTTCTCCACCGCCGAGGAGGTGACCGACCTCTCCGGCCGCGGCGTCGGGATGGACGTGGTGCTGAAGAACGTGCAGTCGATCGGGGGCCGGGTCCAGATCGCCTCCGAGGCCGGGGTGGGCGCGCGCTTCACCATCAGCCTCCCGCTCACCCTCGCCATACTGGAAGGGCTCACCGTCGCGGTGGGGGGGGAGAAATTCATCATCCCCATCAACGTGGTGATCGAATCGCTGCAGCCAAAGCCCGACCAGTTGAAAACGGTGAACGGCAGGCAGGTGGTCCAGGTTCGTGGCGAGTACCTCCCCATCATCAGGCTGCACCGGCTGTTCAACCTGGAACCGGAGGTGCAGGAGCCCGAGCGCGGGATACTGGTACTTGTGGAAGGCGACGGCGAGCGCGGAGCCGTCCTCGTGGACCGGCTTCTGGACGAGCAGCAGGTGGTGGTGAAGAGCATAGAAACCAATTTCAGGCGGGTCGAGGGGAGCGCGGGGGCGACCATCTTAGGGGACGGGCGCGTGGCGCTGATCCTGGACCTGACCGAATTGTTCCAAATGCACAAGAAGTCCTAGGAGAAAGGAGGCAGAAAAAACATGCAGACAGCTCACGGCAGCGTCGAGCAAGAGACACGGTTGGAGGGATCGTCGGAGTACCTCACCTTCACCCTGGGAAGCGAGAGCTACGGGATCGACATCCTGAAGGTCCAGGAGATCAGGGGGTACGACTGCGTCACCCGTATAGCCAACACCCCTTCCTTCATCAAGGGGGTGATCAACCTGCGCGGGGTGATCGTGCCGATCGTGGACCTGCGCATCAAGTTCAACGTGGGAGAGGCCACTTACCACGAGTTCACCGTGGTGATCATCATCAACGTGCTGGGCAAGGTGGTGGGGATCGTGGTGGACGGGGTCTCCGACGTGGTGGCGCTCCCGGCGCAGAGCATCAAGCCGCCGCCGGAGCTCGGCGCCGCCCTCGACACCCGTTATATCACGGGGCTTGGGACCCTGAACGACGAGATGCTGATCCTGGTGGACATCGAGAAGCTGATCGGCAGCGATGAGCTGCAGATCGTGGAACAAAGCGCGGAAAACACTCAAAAAGAGGTGGTGAACATATGAAGACAACGGCATTCAAAGACTGGAAGATTTTGACCAAGATCCTCAGCATCTCGGTGGCGACCATCGTGATGATGGCGCTGGGGGTGATGTTCTACGTGCTCCCCTTCGTGCAGAACAAGCTGATGGCGGAGAAGGTAGAAGCCACCAAGGCCGTGGTCGACGTGGCCTACGACGTCCTGACCAACAACTACAACGCCTACAAGGCGGGGGCGAAGACCCTGGAGCAGGCCCAGGCCGACGCCCTGAAGCAGATCGGGGAGATGCGCTACCAGGGGAACGAATACTTCTGGGTCAACGACCTGGACACCAAGGTGCTGATGCACCCCATCAGGCCGGAGATGATCGGCAAGACCCAGTACGACAACAAGGACCCCAACGGCAAGAAGCTCCACGTCGAGTTCGTCAACGTCTGCAAGGAGAAGGGCGAAGGGGTGGTGGACTACATGTGGGCCAAGCCGGGCTCTACGGTCCCGGTCCCGAAGATCTCCTACGTGATGCTGATGAAGGAGTGGGGCTGGATCGTGGGAAGCGGCATCTACGTCGACAACGTCACCTCCGAGATGAACAAGATGAAGTGGCAGATCATCGGCGCCACCTTCGGGCTCTCCGTATTGATCTTCGCCTTCGCCTGGTTCGTGGCGAAGAAGATCAAGGAGGCGCTGGATCTGGCCATCGCCGCTTCCAAGCGGATCGCCTCGGGGGACCTCACCGCCCACATCGAGGTGAAGAGCAAGGATGAGACCGGTGAGCTTTTGGGCTCGCTCGCCGAGATGAACGAGGGGCTTGCCCGCATCGTCGGGGAGGTGAGAAACGGCGCCGAATCGATCGCCACGGCGACCGAGGAGATAGCGGCAGGCAACGCCGACCTCTCGCAGCGCACCGAGGAGCAGGCAAGCGCCCTGGAGGAGACCGCCTCCAGCATGGAGGAGCTCACCTCCACGGTGAAGCAGAACGCCGACAACGCCCAGGCCGCGAACCAGCTCGCCATCAACGCCAGCGGCGTGGCGGTCAAGGGGGGCGAGGTGATCAACCGCGTGGTGACCACCATGGAGTCGATCACCGACAGCTCCAAGAAGATCTCCGACATCATCGGGGTCATCGACGGCATCGCCTTCCAGACCAACATCCTCGCATTGAACGCCGCGGTCGAGGCGGCGCGCGCGGGCGAGCAGGGGAGAGGCTTCGCCGTCGTCGCGGCAGAGGTGAGAAGCCTCGCGCAGCGAAGCGCCGCGGCGGCCAAGGAGATCAAGGCCCTCATCGAGGACTCGGTCGGCAAGGTTGAGGACGGCAGCCGACTGGTCGAGGAGGCCGGGCGCACCACCCAGGACATCGTCACCAGCATCAAGAGGGTGACCGACATCATGGCGGAGATCTCGGCGGCGTCGCTGGAGCAGTCAAGCGGCATCGAGCAGGTGAACACGGCGATCACCCAGATGGACGACGTGACCCAGCAGAACGCGGCCCTGGTGGAAGAGGCAGCGGCCGCCGCGGAATCGCTCGAAGAGCAGGCCCAGCAGCTGGTGCAGGTGGTGGCCCGCTTCACTCTGGAAAGCTCGCCGAAAGCACAGGCTCCCGCGGAGCGAAAGTCCGCTCACGGCTCCGCGCAAAGGCAGAAGGCCCCCGAGAAAAAAGGAAGGGCGCTAACCGCGGCGGGGGTGAAGCCAAAGGAACAGCGCCCGGTCAAGGCGGCTGCGGCAGCGACAGAAGCGGCCGAGATCGACGATGACTGGAAGGAATTCTGAGACCGCAGCGTGAACATAGCGTGGAGCGGCGCTTGTCGGGAGGGGGGTTCGCCTCCCTCCCGGACGCGTTCCACTACGAGCTTACCGGCGACGACTTCGCCCGCGTGCGCGGGCTCATCTACCGCATGGCCGGGATCTCGTTGGCCCCGGGAAAGTTCGACATGGTCTACAGCCGCCTGGCGCGCAGGCTGCGCGTGCGCGGGCTCGATTCCTTCGCGCAGTACCTGAGGCTGGTGGAGATGGGGGACGAGGAGGAGTCGGAGGCGTTCATCAACGCCCTCACCACCAACATGACCTCGTTCTTCCGGGAGCCGCACCACTTCCGGATGCTGGCGGAGCGTCTGCAAAAGCGCCGGGACCGCCCGGTCTCCATCTGGAGCTGCGCCTCCTCCAGCGGCGAGGAACCCTACTCCATCGCCATGACGGCGCTGGAAACGCTCGACGACCCGTCGGGGCTCGAGATCCTCGCGACCGACATCGACACCGCGGTTCTCGCCAAGGCGAGACAGGGGGTCTACCCCATGGACCAGCTGGCCAAGGTGCCGCTGCACCTGCGCAAGCGCTTCTTCCTCAGGGGGGAGGGGAAAAACGACGGGTTCGCCCGGGTGAAAGACGAACTGCATCAGGCGGTTTTCTTTAAGCGACTGAACCTTCTGGACGATAAGTGGTCTGTGTACGGAAAGTTCGACTTCGTCTTCTGCCGCAACGTCATGATCTACTTCGACAGAGAGACCCAGCACGCCATCCTTAAGAGGATCGCGCGGGTGCTGAACCCCGACGGCCTCCTCTTCGTCGGGCACTCGGAAAGCTTTCATCACACCCAGGAGCTGTTCAGGCTCTGCGGCACCACGGCTTACACGCTTAGGGGCTGAAGGGAGAAGCGATGCTGGCAGCTGAACAGCACACCGGCAGGAGCAGTTATTTCGAACCGGAATTCGGCACGGTCGCCGTAAAGATCGTCGCCGGTGAGTGCTTCGCCACGGCCGACCCCGTCGCCATAACCACCGTGCTCGGCTCCTGCGTCTCGGTCTGCCTCTACGACGTCGAGCGCGGGGTGGGAGGGATGAACCACTTCATGCTCCCGGAGCTTTTGCAGGGAAGAAGCGCCACCCCCTGCTCCCGCGCCTGCAGCAGCAACTGCTGCGCCCGCTACGGAAGCTGCGCCATGAGGCTCCTCTTGCAGCAGCTGGAGCAGCTGGGGACCAGCCGGAGCCGCCTGGCGGCGAAGGTGTTCGGGGCCGGGCGGGTTATGGCGATGGCGACCGACATCGGCGCGAGCAACGCCTCCTTCGCGCTGGAGTACCTGAGGCAGGAGGGTATCCCGGTGGTCGCGTCGGACCTGGGGGATTTCTGCCCGCGCAAGCTGGTCTTCTTCCCCCGGACCGGGAAGGCGTGGGTGAAAAGGATGCGGGACCTTCCCGCCGCAAGAGGATAGATGGCGATAAAGGTTCTGATAGTAGACGATTCCGCCCTGATACGCTCGCTGCTCACCGAGATCATCAACGCCCAGCCCGACCTGCAGGTGGTCGGCACGGCGCCCGACCCGCTGGCGGCCAGGCAGCGGATCAAGGAGCTGAACCCTGACGTGCTCACCCTGGACGTGGAGATGCCCAAGATGGACGGGCTCGCCTTCCTGGAGAAGCTGATGCGGCTGCGCCCCATGCCGGTGGTGATGGTCTCATCGCTCACCGAGAAGAGCTCGGCTGTGACGCTGAAGGCGCTGGAGATGGGGGCCTTCGATTTCGTGACCAAGCCGAAGATCGACATCCGCAGCGGTCTTCTTGAGTACGCGGCGGAGCTGACCGAAAAGATCCGCTGCGCCTACCTCTCCGGGCGGAGGATGAAGGCGGCCAGGCAAGCGCAACTATCCCCGGTACAGGAGAAGCTCTCCGCCGATGCGGTCCTTCCCAGCCGGCGGGACCACTTCTCCTCCACGGAGAAGGTGATCGCGGTCGGGGCCTCCACCGGCGGGACCGAGGCGCTGAAAACCTTCCTCGCGGCGCTCCCCCCCGACTGCCCGGGGATACTGGTCACCCAGCACATGCCGGAGACCTTCACCAGGACCTTCGCGGCGCGACTGAACGGCCTCTGCCAGCTGGCGGTCAAGGAGGCGGAGCACGGGGAGCGGGTCCTCCCCGGACACGCCTACATAGCGCCCGGCAACCGCCACCTGATGCTGGCCAGAAGCGGCGCCAACTACACCGTGGCGCTCGGTGACGGCCCCCCGGTCTCCCGGCACCGCCCCTCGGTTGACGTCTTGTTCCGCTCCGCGGCCAACTGCGCCGCCGCCAACAGCCTCGGCATCATCATGACCGGCATGGGAGACGACGGCGCCGCCGGTATGCTGGAGATGCACGCAGCGGGGGCGAGGACCATCGCCCAGGACGAGGAGAGCTGCGTCGTGTTCGGCATGCCCAGGGAGGCGATCGCCCGCGGCGGGGTAGACGAGGTGGTGCCGCTGGAAGGGATCGCGGGGCGGCTGATGAGCTGGCTTGCCTCGCACGGCAAGAGGAGCTTCCGGGTGTAGCAGCAAAAAAAGCGCGCCTTGAGCAGGACCCGCAGCATGAGGCTGCATCGGAAACGAAGCGGATGCCCGGTTGGGCAGAGGGAAGATGTGAGATTACCGGCAAACAAAATTTCCATCGTCGTCCTTTTCAGTGCGGTGAGCATCGCGCTGGTGATGATGGCGGCAAGCCACCTCATGCTCGGGCAGATCAGGGAAGAGGCCGTGCGCCAGGCCACCCGGCAGCAGGAGACCAGCATGTCCGCCATGTGGGAGCAGATGGCGCGCCGCGGCAGGAACTTCCGCATCGAAGACGGCAAGCTCCACGTGGGGGACTATTACGTCCTGAACGACGACAACGAGATCCCGGACCGCATCTTCGCCATCACCGGGAGCAGGGCCACCATCTTCATGGGGGACGTCCGGGTCGCCACCAACATCATGCGATCCGACGGCACGCGCGCCATAGGGACCCGTATGATCGGCCCCGCCTACCAGGCCATCTTCCGCGAGGGAACGCGCTACCGCGGCGAGGCCGACATCCTCGGCACCCCCTATTTCACTGCGTATGACCCGGTAAGGGACATGCACGGCAAGATCATCGGCGCGCTTTTCGTCGGGGTGAAGCAAAGCGAGTACCTGGCGAGCTACGACCGGATCAACCTGAAGATCCGGGCCATCAGCGTCATGCTGGGGATGATCTTCGTCCTTCTGGCCGTGCTTTTGGTCCAGGTCCGCAAGCGGAGCGAGAACGCGTTGCAGCAGCAGTTGGCCTTCCAGCAGCTGCTCTTGGACACCATCCCGAGCCCGATCTTCTCCAAGGACGCCCTGGGACGCTACAACCTCTGCAACAAGGCCTTCCAGGATTACGTCGGTGCCCCGCGCGAGGAGCTCCTGGGGAAGAACGTTTTCGACCTTTGGCCCAGGGAGCTCGCGGAGCAGTACCAGAAGATGGACCAGGTCATCATTGAGATCTCGGGCACACAGATCTACGAGTCGCAGGTCAGGTACGCCGACGGCACCCGGCGCGACGTCCTCTTCCACAAGGCGTCTTTCCGTGACGAAAAGGGGATGCCAGGCGGGCTGGTCGGAGTGATCCTGGACATCACCGAGCGCAAGGAGGCGGAAATGGAGAACAGCAGACTCGCGGCGCAGATGCACCAGTCCCGTATGGTCGAGTCGCTGATGATCCAGCTGAACCACGACCTGAACACCCCGCTCACCCCCCTGTTCGCACTGCTCCCTATGATCAAGAAGCAGGTGGACGACCCGGGGCTGCAGAGGATGCTGGAGATCTGCCAGCAGTGCGCGAACCAGATCAAGGGGTTGGCGGAAAAATCACTGGACTTGGTCAGGATCTCGTCCGGGCACCCACAACTCATCCCGGTGAGGCTCGCCGCCACGGCGGAGTACGCGCTCGGGGAGGTGGCGGACTCCCTGATGCAGCGCGGCGTCGCCTGCCGCAATGAGATCCCTGCCGACCTCTGCGTGCTTGGGAGCGCCGAGCAGCTCACACTGCTGTTCAAAAACCTGCTCGGAAACGCCGCGCGCTACGCCTCCCCCAACGGTGAGATCAAGATGGGGGCCTCCCTGCGGGAGGGGATGGTGCAGGTCCGGGTCCAGGACGACGGCGAGGGGCTGGACCAGCAGCACCTGGCACTGGTATTCAACGAGTTCTTCAAGGCCGACACCGCCCGCCACGACGTCAACACACAGGGGCTGGGCCTTGCCATCTGCAAGCGGATCATCGCCAACCACGACGGGCGGATCTGGGCCGAGAGCCCCGGGAAGGGGCTCGGCACCACCATCTTCTTCACGCTGAACGCCACCGGCGCTGCGCCGGAAGAGGCGAAACCCGAGCAACCAGGGAGTCACGAAATATGAGCCGCCTTTCCATCGACCAGCTCAAGGCTCGCATCGGCATCACGGTCGGCATCATCGTCGTCGCCGTTTTGTGCGTCTCCGGCCTTGGCGTCACCCCGAAGATGTCAGCCGCGGCCAGCGGCGGCACCGGCACGGATCTGCTGATCGGCGTCTCGCTGCAGCATTCGCTTTTGACGCTGGTGCTCTGTCTTTTGATCGTTACCCTCACGACCCTTTTGTTCCGGCACCTGGACCGGTTGAAGCAGGCGCAGCTCATGGTGGAGGGACAGAAGGCGGAACTGGCGATAAAGGCGGCACAGATCGACGCGGCCAACGACAGCATCCTGCAGGTCGACGAGGAGGGGCGGCTGCTCCATTTCAACCAGGCGCTCTGCCGGCTGACGGGGTACGCCTGCGACGAACTGGCCTCGATGCGGCTGCAGGAGATCGAGCCGCCGGAATGCGCCTGCCGTTTCGAGGCGATCGTGACCAGGTTGAGGGAGTCGGAAGAGGCGACCTTCGAAAGCGTCTACCTCACCAGGACGGGGACTGCTGTCCCGGTCGAGGTCCATTCCCGCTTGCTGGAAAGCGAAGGGCGCACCCAGGTCCTCGCCATCGCCCGGGACATCACCGAAAGAAGGCGCAACGAGCAAAGGGAACGCAACCGCCTGAAGGCACTGGAGCGGATAGCGACCGACGCCTCCCTCGAGGTGCTTTTGGGGTGCGTGGTGGGGTACGTGGAGCAGGAAATACCGGGGTCCCTCTGCTCGGTGCTTTTGGTGGACGAATCCGGGACCAGGCTGCGCCACGGCGCCGCCCCCTCGCTCCCCGAGGCCTACAACCAGGCGGTCTGCGGTCTCAGAATCGGCAAGGGAAAGGGGTCATGCGGGACCGCCGCTTTCCTGAGGCAGCGGGTAGTGGTGGCGGATCTCGCCACACACCCTTACTGGAACGGGTTCCAGCCCGCCCGGGACGCCGGGCTTGCCGCCTGCTGGTCCGAGCCGGTCTTCGCCTCCAACGGGATCCTCTTGGGGACCCTGGCCGTCTACCACCGCGAGCCCCGCACCCCCGGCAGCGACGACCTCCGGCTCATGGAGGCGGCGGCGCACCTGGCCGGGATCGCCATCGGGCGGGTGCGGGCCGACGACGGCCGGCGGGTGCTGGAGGAGCAGTTGCGCCACAGCCAGAAGATCGAGGCCGTAGGGCAGCTGGCGGCGGGGGTGGCGCACGACTTCAACAACCTGCTGACGCCGATCATCGTCTACGCGGACATGCTGCTGCAGCACTGCGACGCGGGGAGTCCCCAGGCACGCATGGTGGACGCCATGAGCCAGGCGGCGCAAAAGGCGAGCGACCTTACCCAGAAGCTCCTCTCCTTCGGGCGCAAGCAGGCGCTCCACGTCGAGCTTTTGGACCTGAACGAGGTGATCGTCTCCTTCCGGGACATCCTGAGCGCCACGGCCCGGGACAACGTCTGCATCGACCTGAGGCTCTCCCCGGGGGCCGCCAAGGTGCAGGCGGACCGGGGACAGCTGGAGCAGGTCCTTTTGAACCTGCTCTTGAACGCCCAGGACGCCATCGAGGGGACCGGCTCGATCTGCATCGAGACCGGCCACCTGATCCTGGACGAGGAGTTCCACAGGCAGCACCCGGTGGCCCAGCCCGGGCACTACATACTGCTCGCCTTCTCGGACGACGGCTGCGGCATGGCGGAGGAGACGCTCAAGCACATGTACGAGCCGTTCTTCACCACCAAGGAGACCGGCCGCGGCACCGGGCTTGGGCTTGCCACCGTGTACGGCATCGTCAAGCGCCACGAAGGCTGCATCGACGTGAAGAGCCGCCCCGGAGAGGGTACCAGGTTCAGCATCTACCTCCCGGCGAGCTCCGGCAGCGTCGACCCTATCATGGTCCCTCCCCCACGCATTGCCATCCCCCCCACAGCCGGCAAGGGAAAGACCATCCTTTTGGTCGAGGACAACGCCATGATCCGCGAGGTGGCCGAGGAACTGCTCACCTCCTTCGGCTACGCGGTGCTGGCGGCCGAGACACCGTCGCGCGCCCTGGAGCTTGCCGGGGAAGAGCGGCGGGTCGACCTTCTGGCGACCGACGTGGTCATGCCGGAGATGACCGGACCCGAGCTCTACGAGAAACTGCTTGAAACTTACCCGGGGCTCCCTGTACTGTACATCTCCGGCTACAGCGCCGGGCTGCTGCCGCTGGACGAAAGCCAGCGGCAGGACGCCATCTTCCTGGCCAAGCCATTCACCATGGAGCAGTTCATGGCGAGGATCGGGGAGATGCTCGGCTCGGATCTCCTTTTGGCGGCGCAGGCGCCGCTGGACCACCAGGCGATGGCAAGACTGATAGGAAAAAGCTCCCCGCGAGGCAAAGGCCAGACGGATACCTCCGCCACAGCATAAAGGAAGGTGCTTATGAACAATCGGATCATGATAGTGGACGACAACGAATACGTAAGGGCGTCGGTCGAGATAATATGCAGTTCGGCGCAGCTCGACCTGGCCACGGCGGCCAGCGGGCAGGAATGCCTGAAGCACCTGGAGGACGGGTTCAAGGGAATCATCCTCATGGACATCATGATGCCCAGCATGGACGGCTGGGACACCATCAGGGAGATGGTGGCCCGTGGGCTTTACGACGGGAACATCATCGTGATGCTCACCGGGATGGGGGAGCCGGACTCCAAGATGGACGGCCTGCAGGAATACGTGTCGGACTACATGACCAAGCCCTTCGGCCCGGACCAGCTGCTCGAATCCCTGGAGTACTACCTGACCCTTTTGAACACCCCGGTGGATTATGAGCGCTAGAAACCTCGTGGTCATCGGAGTTTCCACGGGGGGGCCCATGACCCTCAAGGCCCTGTTCCGGGAGCTGCCGGCGCTCGATGCGGCCTTCATCGTGGTGCTCCACATAACCCCGCAGATGGACTACCGGATAGCCCAGGGGCTCGACGCCGTCGCCTCCATGCCGGTGGCCCTGGCCGAGGACCAGGAGTTCCTCCAAAGCGGCAGGGTCTACCTCGCCCCTGGCGGGTTCCACCTGATGCTCGACGGCAACCAGCGGGTCGTGCTCTGCGAGGGACCGCGCATAAACTACGTCCAGCCCGCCGCCGACGTCGCCATGCTGTCGCTCACCCGGCAGATGAAGGGGAAGCTCGTGGGGATCATCCTGACCGGGATGGGAAAGGACGGCGCCGCGGGGATCAGGCACATCAAGGAGATAGGGGGGATCACCATGGCGCAGGACCAGCAATCCTCCACCATCTACGGCATGCCCAAGGCGGCCGCGGAGACCGGCGCGGTGGACTTCGTGCTCCCCCCTAATAAGATCGCCGCCAAGCTCAGGGAGATCCTGGACCCGCTTTAGACCTCACTTTTGCTCCGCCTGGCTGCGCCACTCCTCCGCCGCGTGCTGCAGCAGAAAATCGACGAAGGCGCGGTTGGCCAGGGAGAGATAGGTATCCTTCTTCCAGGCGATCAAGAGGTCCAGATGCAGCGGGGGATCGAAGGGAACTGCGACCAGGTCCGTATCGGCCGCGACAACCATCCTCAGAAAGATCGAGATCCCGGTGCCGTTTCGCACCAGCGACTTCACCAGCGAGAAGAGGTTGGTCTCGAAGACGATGTTGGGGGCGCTGCCGGCTCCCTTCAGCACCTCTAGGAAGAACTCCCTGATGTAATACCCCTCCTTGTAGAAGACCAGCGGCTCGCGGATGAACTCGGCGAGGGTCACCGAACGGCGCCCGGCGAAAGGGTGACCGGGCGGCACGCAGATCACGATCTCCTCCCGCAGGAACCGGCGCACCTCCAGCGTTTCCGGGAAGTTCCCCCCCGCCACCACCCCCATGTCCAGTTCCCCCTGCCCGATCATCTTCTGGATGCGCCAGGCCCCCTCCCCCAGTACCGAGAGGCGCAGTTGCGGGTAACTGATCTTGAAGTCCCGGATGATGTCTGGGAAGAAGTAGGCGCTGATCATCGGGGGGATACCGATCCTCACCTCACCCTTGCTGAGCCCTTTGAGCTCCGCCATCTCCAGCTCGGCCGCTCTGAGGTCTTCCAGGATGCGCCTGGCGTGCGGCAGGAAGATCTCCCCCTCCGCGGTGAGCGAGACCTTCTTGTCCTGACGGTTGAAAAGCGCCAGTTCCAGCTCCTGTTCCAGCCTCTTCACCGCCATGCTGACGGCAGGCTGCGCTATGTGCAGCGCCTCCGCCGCCTTGGTGAAGTTCTTCACCCTGGCCACCTCGACGAAGTACCTCAATTGCCTGACGTCCACCACAACCTCCATAAGCTTTGGTTATCAAAACGATAAATATTATATATTTTTCTTATTGTGAGGCAACCGATATAGTCGTTCCAATGAGAGAGGTACAGCAACCATGGGATCGATAAAAAGCGGCACCAAGAGATACCGGCAGATCAACCTCGCCTTCTTCATCGCCGGCTTCGTCACCTTCATCACGCTCTACGACGTGCAGCCCCTTTTGCCGGAATTCTCCCGGGAATTCGGGGTCGCCGCCGCCTGGGGGAGCCTGCCGCTCTCGATAACCACCTGCGCTCTAGCCGTCGCCATGCTCTTCGCCGGAACCATCTCGGAAACGATGGGGCGCAAGAAGGTGATGGTGGCCTCGCTGGTCGCGACCTCCCTCCTGGCGTTCGTCACCTCTCGAACCTCCACGCTTCCCGAACTGGTAGCGGTGCGGCTGGTCCAGGGGATGGTGCTGGCGGGGCTTCCCGCCGTGGCGATGGCCTACCTGAGCGAGGAGATTGCTCCCGCGTCCCTTACCTCGGCCATCGGCCTCTACATAAGCGGCAACGCCATCGGCGGCATGACCGGGAGGATCTTCACCGCCACCATGACCGAGTTCGTCTCCTGGCGCTCCGCGCTCGCGGTGATCGGCGTCGCCTGCTTCCTGCTGAGCCTGTTCTTCGCCAGGTCGCTTCCCCCTTCCGAGAACTTCAAACAAAGGCCCTTCGCGGCCCGTTACTTCTTCACCTCGCTCTTCAAGCAGTTGCAGGACCCGGGGCTTCTCTGCCTCTACGGCATCTCCTTTCTCATCATGGGGAGCTTCGTCACCCTCTACAACTACATCACCTTCAGGCTCCTGGGCTCCCCCTATTACCTGAGCCCATCGCTGGTGAGCCTGGTCTTCCTGGTCTACATGCTCGGATCCTTCAGCTCGTCCATGGTCGGGGGGCAGGTGGAGCGCTTCGGCAGAAGCCGCATGCTCTTTCTCACCATCGCCACCATGGTCGCCGGTGCGCTGATCACGCTTGCCGGGGACGTCCCCACCATAGTCGCGGGAATCGGCGTTTTCACCTGCGGCTTCTTCGGCGCCCACACCATCGCGTCGGCCTGGGTGGGGAGCAGGGCGAAAAGCGCCCGCGCCCAGGCGGCCTCGCTCTACCTCTTCTTCTACTACCTGGGGTCGAGCGTCTCCGGCACCGTCGGCGGGCTCTTCTGGGCGCGGCACGGCTGGGGGGGCGTGGTGCTGTTGATCATGGGTCTTCTCTGCCTGGGGCTGTTCCTTTTGAAGGCGCTCACGCTCTGCGCCGAGGGGAACTGCAACGCCAAGAACGCCGTGGCAAGCCTGGACGCGCTGCGCAGCTGAGCCCTCAAGTTCCGGACCTTATCGCCGATACGTCCCCTATCAGCGACAAGGAGCAAGCCATGGCGGACTTAATACGTGTAGCGAACGGGGTAGCCATCCCCCTGGAAATGCTGGGGACCTGGGACCGGCTCTCCGAGCTGGCCGTCAAATACGGGCCGGTTTTCCAGGCGGACCTGGGGCGCCTGGGTTTCAACCTGCGCCCGATCTACAACCTCAACAACTCCATCGGCGGCGAACAGGCCATATCGGTCGGCACCGCCACCTCTTCCAGCCTGCAGTTCATCGTACGCCCCGACATTTACCACGCGATGGTGGGAAGCATCGTCCACTGAAGCGCAATCCTTTAATACCAGAGCCGGAGCGTCCCGTTCCGGCGGCTGGCGAGTAGCGTTCCCCCCACCCGAGAAAAACCGCCTGCTTTCACCCGCCGCACGGCCAGCCCCATTAACGCTTTCAGTATTCCCTCACCCCGTCCCTCTCCCAAAGGGAGAGGGAGCCTGAGAATCTAGCCAAGAAAGGCAAAAGTTTCCCCACTTTCCAAGCTATCCTTCGTCCATTCCCTCTCCCTCTGGCAGAGGGTGCCCGCAGGGCGGGTGAGGGAGACGCCCCCGCCCCTCCCCCTCAAAAGACCAAAAAGATCCCGATAGCCAGAATCTTCTTTTTATGACTTAGGTCAAGGCCGCGCTCCACGTTTGCCGTTAATGTGGCTCCATCGAAAGACGGCACCCGTTACCCCTCAGGGGGTACGGCCGAAGATACTACGCCCAGGGAGAACGGATGAAAAACTTGATCAAAAGCTTATTTGGAATTTCAACCTCAACCAACAACAATGAGAAAAAGGGGGAAACGATGGAAAACATGTTCTGCTTTCAGTGCGAACAGGCTGCAAACGGTGGTTGCTCGAAGGTAGGCGTCTGCGGTAAGCAGCCGGACGTCGCGGCGCTCCAGGACCTGCTGGTCTACACCATGAAAGGGATCGCCTTCTGGGCGGACAAGGCCCGCGCTAAAGGGGTGAAGGACGCAGAGATCGACCACTTCATGATCGACGGCCTCTTCACCACGGTGACCAACGTCGACTTCAGCGCCGAAGAGGTAGCGAAGCTGGTGCGCAAGGGCGCGACCCTGCGCGAGAAGGCTCAGTCCCTATTCGAAAAGGCCAACGGCGGCGCCTACGCCGGCGCGGTCCCCGAAGCGGCCAAGGGCTTCACCGCAACCACCACCGCCGAGCTCGTCGCACTGGGCGCAGCACACGGGATCAAGTCCGACGCGATCGACGCTGACGTTAAATCGGTCCAGGAAATCATCACCTACGGGATGAAAGGTTACGCCGCCTACGCTCACCACGCGCTGGTGATCGGCCGCGAGAACGACGAGATCTACGCCTTCACCCACAAGGCGCTGGCCGCCACCCTCGACAAAAGCCTCGGGCTCATGGACTTCGTCGGGCTCGCCATGGAGTGCGGCCGCATCAACCTGGTGACCATGGAGCTCCTCGACAAGGCCAACACCGACAGCTTCGGCCACCCGGTTCCGACCCCGGTGCAGCTCGGCACCAAGGCGGGCAAGGCGATCCTGGTCTCCGGCCACGACCTCCGCATGCTGGAAGAGCTCCTGAAGCAAACCGAAGGGAAAGGTATCAACATCTACACCCACGGCGAGATGCTCCCTGCGCACGGCTACCCGGGCCTCAAGAAGTACTCTCACCTGGCGGGTAACTTCGGCGGTGCATGGCAGGACCAGGCGAAGGAGTTCGTCAACTTCCCCGGCGCCATCATCTTCAACACCAACTGCATCCAGCGCCCGGCCGAAAGCTACAAGGACCGCCTCTTCACCTGGGGCCTGGTACAGTGGCCGGACGTCAAGAACATCAACGGCATGGACTTCACCCCGGTAATCGAGAAGGCGCTCGCACTTCCCGGCTTCGAGGAGAACCCGGGCAAGGAGATCCTCACCGGCTTCGGGCACAACGCGGTCCTCGGCGTGGCAGACAAAGTCATCGACGCGGTCAAGGCGGGGCAGATCCGTCACTTCTTCCTCATCGGCGGCTGCGACGGTGCTAAGAGCGGCCGTAACTACTACACCGAGTTCGCCGAGCAGGTCCCCAACGACTGCGTGATCCTGACCCTTGCCTGCGGCAAGTACCGCTTCAACAAGCTCGACTTCGGCGACATCGGCGGCATCCCGCGCCTGCTGGACATCGGCCAGTGCAACGACGCCTACTCCGCGATCCAGATCGCCGTGGCCCTCGCCGGCGCCTTCAACTGCGGCGTCAACGAGCTGCCGCTCTCCTTCATCCTCTCCTGGTACGAGCAGAAGGCGGTGGCGATCCTCCTCACCCTGCTGCACCTGGGCGTGAAGAACATCAAGCTGGGACCGAGCCTGCCGGCCTTCATCACCCCGAATGTTCTCAACTTCCTGGTCGAGAACTTCAACATCGGCCCGATCGGTACCGCAGAGGGCGACCTGAAGCAGATCCTCGGCTAAGAACCAAAGGCCCTCACCACAGAGGGACGCAGAGGTTCACAGAGGAAAATCTAAAACTTGATGACGTAAAGAAGGCGGCCCCGAAACTCGGAGCCGCCTTTCTTTTGCAGCTGGTTCTTCTCCTGCTGAAGCCCGCGCCCTCGCTCTCCCCTTCGCCTATCCCTGGTAAATCTTGTATCCTGCCCCCAACCTGCCGGCTCGCGTAGCTAGTGAGGAAGTCCCCCTGTTGTCTGGTCCGGATGGTGTGATTACGAACCTGAGCGCTACCGGTTACAGGTCCGGCAAGGGGGAGAGCTGAGGACCTCTATCCTGACTCTGCAAGTACCTACACGGAAAACTGCTTGATTCCAACGGCTCTTGATGACGGCCCACGCCGCGAACGACTCACCACGGCCTGTTGCGCCCTGTCCGGACACAAAAAAACGTCCCCGCCAATGGCGAGGACGTCGTCTGCGACAAAAGCGCCCCCGAAACCGGGGGCGCCTTTGTCAGTTGCTGCTCCGTGTGTACCTTTTCCTAGTAGACCACTACCAGCGCGTACTTTGCGGCAGAGACGTTGCCAGCCGTATCTTTGGCCCAGGCATAGAGCTTCTTGCTCCCGGTGGTGGCGAAGGTATAGCTGGTCGGGAAGGTCGCGTTCCAACCGGCGGCGGAAGCAAGGGGCGCAGTCGCAGTCTCGGTCAGACGGTACCCAGCTACTGCCATGTTGTCGCTCGCCGCGCGGGTGAGAATGGGCACGGTGCGGCCGGTATTGGTGGCAGGTAGGGTGAAGGCGGAGATTATCGGCTTCGTGGCGTCGACAACGGTTGACGCCGTCCGGGCAACCGAGACGTTGCCGGCTCCGTCTTTTATCCAGGCGTAAAGGGTCTTGTTGCCGCCGGAAGCCGTCTTGTAACTGACCGGCGGGGTAACGCTCCAGCCGGTGGCGGTGGCAAGCGGCGCAGTCGCGGTTTCGGTGACGCGGTACCCTGCGACGCCGGAGCCGCCCGTGTCGCTGCCGCTGAAGGCGCGTACCGGTATGGTAAGCCCGGCGATGAGGGAGTCGACGGTGAAGGTGGAGACTGTCGGCACCGCGGTCTCGATGACTACGGTCGCGGACTTGGCGAGCGATACGTTGCCGGCGGTATCCTTGGCCCAGGCGTAGCAGGTGTTGGAGCCTGGCGCGCTGAAAGTCACCGTCACGGCCGCCGTGGTTTTCCAGTTAACGCTGGACACGGCCGGTGCGGTGCTCCCGGTGGTGACCATATACGCCGCGGCCTTGACGTTGTCAGTCACCGTGAGCGTCACCGGAACGGTGAGGCTGTTGTAGAAGGCGGGAATCTTGACGGCAGTCACCACCGGGGCCGTCTGGTCGATCGCTACGGCAACCACCTTCGCCGCCGAGACGTTGCCGGCGGTGTCCTTGGCCCAGGCGTACAGCTTCTTGCTCCCTGTGGTCGCGAAGGTGTAGCTCGTCGGTGCGGTCGCACTCCAACCGGTCGCGGAGGCAAGCGGCGGCGTGCTGATCTCATTGACGCGATAGCCGGTGACGGCCATGTTGTCGGTGGCGGTGTAGGCGCTGATCGGTATGGTGAGCGAGATGCTGGCCGCGGGGACAGTGAATGCGGTGACGACCGGCTTGGCGGCATCGACCACGGTCGAAGCGGTCCGCGCCAGCGAGACGTTACCCGCCGAGTCCTTGGCCCAGGCGTACAGCACCTTGGAGCCGCCGATTTTGGTCTTGTAGCTCACCGGCGGGGTCAAGCTCCACCCTGTTGCCGAGGCCAGCGGGGCGGTCGCGGTCTCCGTGATGCGATACCCGCCGATCCCGGCGCCGCCCGTATCACTCGCGCTGAGGGCCCGGATCGGGATCACGAGGCCGGCAATGAGAGGATCGACGGTGAAGGTGCTGACCGTTGGGGCGAAGGTTTCGATGAAGACGGTTGCGCTTTTCGAAAGGGAAACGTTGCCTACCGTGTCCTTGGCCCAGGCGTAGCAGGTGTTCGCCCCCCCCGCGCTAAAGGTCACGGTGGAAGCGGCGGTCGTCTTCCAGCTGGTGCTGGAGGGCGCCGGGGCGCTGGAACTGGTAGTCACCATGTACCCCGCCACCTTGATGTTGTCTTTGACGGTAAGGGTGACCGGGACGGTGAGGCTGTTGTAATAGGCCGGAATCGCCACGGCGCTCACCACCGGGGCCGTCTGGTCGACCACCACCGCAGCTATCTTGGCTACAGAGACGTTGCCCGTCGTGTCCTTGGCCCAGGCGTAGAGTTTCTTGCTACCCTGGGTAGCGAAGGTGTAGCTGGTCGGGATCGAGCCGCTCCATCCGGCTGCCGACGACAGCGGCGCGGTGCTCGTCTCGGTAACCAGGTAGCCGGCAACGCCGACGTTGTCGCTGGCGACGAAAGAATTGATCGGCACGGTAAGCACGGCGGATGTGGCAGGGACCGTGAAGGTCGTTACCAAAGGCTTCGTAGTATCCGTGGTGAGGGTGACCATGACGTTGGCGGTCATGGTGGCGCCCTTGGCGGAGACCGAGGTTATCCCCCTGTTGCTCACCGCACCGCTGTAGAATTTGGAGCTCGGAGCTGTGGCAGAGGTGAAGTCAGTGTTGTTGCCGCTGTAATAGGTGGTCAGGTAGTTGCCGCGGCAGCTGTTCGCGGAGCCGCTTGCCAGCATGCTGCAGACGGAGGTGCTCGCCTGCACCGGCACTACCCCCTGGCGCTGCCCGGAGACGTAGCGGTTGATGTCGTTCGCCCCTTGGGTGCCGGCGGTGATGTCGATGTGGGTCACCAGGAGGCCGCCGCCATACCCCGAAGCGAGGCCGGTGATCCCTTCGTCCCAGCCGCCGGCGACTGGGTGCCTGTTCTCGGCGAGCCAGTACTCGTTGCTGGTAGTCGACGGGTTGATGAGCTTCAGAGCGTTGTTCGCCGAAGCAAGGGCGGCTGACAGGGTAACCGCGCCACTGGCAGTCGGGGTATTAGGTGCGGTCCATCCCAGGTACTCCCGGGACCAGGCGTCGAGGGCGACTGGAGTGGTCCCGCCGTTTTCCGTCGGGGTCCGCCCCCAGCTCCCGCCTGCCATCAGCGAGAAGTAACCGAGGCCGGCATTGGTGTAGCTGGTGTCGTAGAGGTCCGGCAGGCCGCACAGGGCATGGCCGAGCTCATGGGCGATGACGCCCATGGGGTGCTGCTGGTCGACGTTGTTCATCTCGCCGTTCAACGCCCACCTCGTGATGGTGAGGCCGCCGCCGCTGACACTTCCTCCCCAGGCGTGCGCCCAGATGTTCGGTGTCTTGGCGCTCCCCGACGCCTCGTACCCTGCATAGACCAGGTAAACCTCGCCGTTCACCGTGTCGAACCCGCTCAGGTCCACGGCTGCCGCGGCCTGCGCCAATGCATGGCTGATGATCGTGGTTTCGACCGAGTAGGTGGTGTTCTGGCCGCAGTTAGGGTGGCTGTCGGGGACGGTGACGCTGACTACCCCGGGATGAGTGCCGCCGGAGAACGCGGGGACGACGTTTAGTTTGCCGAACGAGTTTTCCTTGTAATAGTTGGCCACGCTCTTGACGCCGGGGGTCGTGTCGAACACCGTGCGGTACCAGCTGTCAGGGGTGGTGACAAGGGTGCGGTTGGCGAAGTTGACCAGGATGACCAGCAGCTGGCGGTTTCCGGAAACCGGCGCGGGAGTCCAGTCCCCGGCCGCGAAAGTCGCGTAGCTCGTGGCGCCGGTCGACGTCGAGCCATCACCGAGAGTGGAGCCAAAAGAAGGGGCGAAGCGGTCCTGGAACTGCTTCATCTGCCGTTCGGTCTGCTGTTTCTCCCTTACGACGTCCCGGTCCGGCTTGACCCCTTTGGGCAGGAAGGAAGGAGCGTTCGCCCCGGAGGGATCGACCTTGACGCCGGAAGACTTCAGCGTGCCGTCGGGCTCCTTCTCGGCGTATTCCCAGCGCCCGGTCGCCTTGTCCTTTACGACGGTATGGCCGCTGTCCACCTCGACCCAGCTCTGAAACTCGTCGCCGTGGATCTTGCCCTTGAACCTGACCCCGTCCGGCTGTTCGATATCGAGCAGATCCGGAGCTGCCGGCCCGGCAAAGGAAGCTGAAAACGAGAGAAGGACGAATAGCATGGTTAAGAAGATTCTTTTTGGCATAATGAATATCCTTTCTTTGTCAGCGTTGCCGATCGTAGGCTCACGGATGCAGGTGAGGAGACGGGCTGATGCCGCTGCTTCAAAAAGGATACCAAGACAACTTGCGGGGACGCTAACAGGTAAGACTTCGTAATCATTGACCCTTTAGGTGTAGGTACACCCATGGCATGATCAGTAGATTCAACATGTGCTGTTCAAAAAAAGTACAGCCGTGAATAGGGAAGGGGTTTTACAGGAAAGCACTGTTCAAAAAAAATGCCGCCCTCTGGGGCGGCATTTTTCCTTCAGTGCGCGGAAGGTCGTTGGGGCTACTCTTCGGGCTTTTCCCCGCCGACGCTGTCGCAGATGATTTTCTTGCTGTACTTCATGTCCGAGTATTTGAATCCCCCCCCGAGGGTCGCTGGCGAGCAGACGTTGTCGGGCGAATTGGCGTTCACCAGGCAGATCGAGCAGGTAACCGTCGGGTTGTCGGTCAGTTTCTCCACCTCTTCGACTTTTCCCTTACTGTGCAGGTAACATATGTGATGCTCGTGATCGCCTGCGCAAACGTATGTTTCTTTCGGTTCCATCTGGGTCTCCCCCTGTTTTTGTTGAGCACCACAACATGCTAGCTCTTTTAGCCTTCGCTGTCACCCATCGGCAGTTTAGAAGATGTGCGATGTTTCAGTTTCTCAGCTTCTCTTTGTCTGCTCCGTTGGCTGATGACTTCAGGGTCAGCGCTGCTGCAGAGGCTTTTTCTTCTGTTTCAGCGATTCCTTCAGCCTTTTCTGTGCCTGCCCTATCAGCATCTGGTGCGTCCCCTCGCCGCTTTCCCCTTCCGCGGGCTTTCTCTGCACATAACTGCCGTCGGGCTGCATCTCCCAGGCGGAGCGGTGGTCGGCGTCGTAGCAGTCGAAGACAGCCCGCAACTCGGCGGTAAGCTCGGGAGCCGTGACCGGGCAGAGGATCTCCACCCTCGCCTCCAGGTTTCTCTTCATGGCGTCGGCCGAGGCGATGAAATACTCCTCGGCGCCGCCGTTTCTGAAATAGTAGAGACGTGCGTGTTCCAGGAAGCGCCCGACGATGCTGAACACGCGGATGTGATCGGAGAGCCCGGGGATGCCGGGTCTCAGCCTGCAGGTGTCCCGCACGTAAAGATCGACCCTCACCCCCGCCATCGAGGCCCGGTAGAGGGCCTTGACGATGTCGCCGTCCTCCAGCGCGTTCATCTTGAACTGGATCACCCCGCCGCCACTTTCCTGGTGCTGGGCCACCTCCCGCTCTATCCGCGCCAGGAGCGCCTTCTTGAGGAGCTTCGGAGCTGGCATGACGGCGCGGTAGTTGCGCTTGGCCGAAAATCCGGTGGTCAAGTAATTGAAGAGCTCGGTCACGTCCTGGGCGATCACCTCATCGCAGGTGATGAGCCCTATGTCGCTGTAGATGCGCGCGGTCTCGGTGTGGTAGTTGCCGGTACCGACGTGGACGTAGCGGCGCAGCCCCTCGTAGTCCTGGCGCACCACGAGGATCACCTTGCAGTGGGTCTTCAACCCCACGACGCCGTAGGTTACGTGGATACCAGCCTCCTCCATCAGTTCCGCGAAGCGGATGTTGGCCGCCTCGTCGAAGCGCGCCTTCAGCTCCACCACCACGGCGACCTGTTTGCCGTTTTGGGCCGCGAGGATCAGGGCGTCGATGATCCGGCTCTGGCTGGAGGTCCGGTACAGGGTCATCTTGATGGCGCGCACCTTGGGGTCGGTTCCCGCCTCGCGCAGGAACCTCTCCACCGAGGTGGAGAAGGAGACGTAGGGGTGCTGCAAGAGGATTGCCCCCGCATCGCGGATGGTGTGGAAGATGTTGCGCGAGGAGAGAAGCTGCGGGTGATCGATGGGATGATGCGGCGGGTCGTGCAGGCGCGGGTAGTCGAGCTTCGCGATCTCGAACAGGTCCCTGAGCGCGAGCATCCCCTGCACCTCGAAGACGTCGTTCGCCTCGTCCAACTCGAGTTCCGCTGCCAGCCGCCCGCGGTGCAGCGGCTCCATCCCGGCACCCACCTCTAGCCTCACTATGGGCGCGAACTTCCGCTCCTTTAGCTCCGACTCGATCATCGCCATCAGGTCGTCCGCCTCTTCCTCGTCCTTCTCGGTGTTGGCGTTGCGGGTGACCCGGAAGATCTCGCAGGAGACGATGAGCATGCCGGGGAAAAGCATGTCCAGGTTGTTCATCATCACCTGTTCGAGCGGGATGAAGTGGTCCCCCTTCCCTACCCTGATGAAGCGCGGCGTACCGAGCCCCACCGGCACCTTGACCCGCGCCAGGGAGGTCTCGCGCGCCTTGGGGTAGCGCAGGGTGACCAGCAGGTTGAGCGAGAGGTTCGAGATGAAGGGAAACGGGTGCGCCGGGTCGATAGACTGGGGAGTCAAAAGCGGATAGATGTTGGTGTAGTAGTGCTCGCGCAGCAGCTTCTTTTCCTTGGCGGAAAGGGTATCGTAGCTCTCGATGACGATCCCTTTCGCCTCCAGGAGCTGCCGCACCGCCTTGAAAGCGTCCCTTTTCTGCGCCTCGATCTCGCGGATCATGCTGCGGCACTCGATCACCTGCTGCAAAGGGGTCCGGCCGTCCAGGGTGAGCTCGTGCAGCCCGGCGCCTATCTGCTGCTTCAGACCGCCGATCCTCTTCATGTAGAACTCGTCGAGATTTCCGCTCACGATGGCGATGAACTTCAGCCTTTCCAAAAGAGGGGTCCGCTCGTCGGTCGCCTCGTGCAGCACGCGCCGGTTGAATTCAAGCCAGGTCAGCTCGCGGTTCAGGTACCACTGGCTGTCGCCCAGGTCGAACCCGCTGTCCTCGCCCGGCTTGGCCGAGCCGGCGCCCTTCGCCGCGCCCTTCGCCTTGACCGGTTTCTGCTTTCCAGCCTTGGGCTTGGCATTTTTGGGCTTGCGGCTGCGCGGGCCGGCAGGGTCCAATTTAGGCGCCTTCGCCTTGGGAGCCTTCTTTTTCGTGGAAGTGTTTGTGGCAGGGGTTGGGGCCAATGCAGCAGAGAGGGCGCCAGCTATGGCTTCTGCGGGAACATCCTGTTCACCAGCGGCAGACTTGACGACAGGGAACTCCAGAGTACTGACAGTAGCCTTTTCAGCTTGCTCTGCTAACTGCAAGAGTTCCAGTTCGGGCTCAGTATCGGGAGCGACGCTCTTGTTCTCCATTGGTTGAGATCTCCGGAGTTGTAGGAATGCAATATTGTTGCATAGTATCAAGCAAAGACAACCTCTGCTACTGACTCTTTGGATGCGGCTCCCCCCTGGCAAAACAAAGCCCCCGCACCATCTGCTCTTTTAACAGCGGCGCGGGGGTCCTTTGATAGCTCTCTTTAGTTGTCTTAGCGGGGTTTCCTTCAGGCCTCCTCCGGGTTCCTACTGCCTCTTTTGGATGACCTTTTCCTGAGGATCTTCATGATTTCCGCGGAGCTCAGTTCCACCTGTCTCTGCCTGCGCCGCTCTACAATTGTGACGACAGGGGCTTCTTCTTTTTTGACATCGCTTTCTCCCATGGTCCACCTCCCGGCCGCGGCAGCGTCGTCCGCTCCACGGCTTGGTTCTGGCGGGAATTTTACAGTAGATCAAACACCTGCACAACGCGGAGCCATCCTGCGGCAGGGGACCGTGTTGCCAACCGCAATTAACCCTCTATAATGCTTAGGTTTAAAAATCCGGCTCCCCACCAAAGGACACACATGAAGGTTCTCCTGCTGGCCATGCCCGACGCTGCAAACAACTTCCACCGCATCATCAAGGTCCCGAACCTTGGGTTATGCTCGCTGGCGGCGCAGCTTCCGGAACACGAGGTGAAGATAGTCGACCTGGTGCTGGTGCACCGGGATATCCGCTCCTGGCTGCAGACGTTCCTCGCGGAGTTCCAGCCGCAGGTGATCGGCATCAGCAGCATGAGCTTCCAGTACCAAAGCGCCTTGACCGTGATGGCGATCTGCCGCGAGACGGTGCCGTGCGCAAAGCTGGTCCTGGGAGGCTACCACGCCACCTTGTCCTACCGGGAGCTCACCTCGGGGCCGCCTGTCCCCCCTTTCGATTACCTGATCCGCGGAGAAGGAGAGCAGGCGTTCGCGGCGCTGGTCGACGCGCTGGGAGGAAAGTTGGGCCTCGCAGCGGTCCCGGGTCTTTCCTGGTCCGATGCCGGAGCTTTCCGACACAACCCGACCAACGAACTCCTCGACCTGCAGCGAATGCCGCTCCCGGCGCGGGACGCGCGTGTGCTGGACAGCTTCACCTATTTCGACCGCAAGCTCGATTGTGTCGAGACCTCGCGAGGCTGCACCATGACCTGCACCTTCTGCTCCATAACCGGCATGTACGGCACGACCTTTCGCTGTCACGCCCTGGAGCGGGTGATCGCGGACTTGGAAGGGCTCAAGCGGCGGGGAACGCGGACGGTCCTCATCGTCGACGACAACATCACCCTCGACCCGCTCCGCTTCACCCGCCTCGCCCGCGCCATCGTGGAAGAGGGGCTGAACAGCATGGAGTACCTGGTGCAGACCTCGGTTGCCGGCATCGTAGCCGACCCGGAATTGATACCGGCGCTGGCGGAGGCAAACTTTGCCATGGTGTTTTTAGGGATCGAGTCGGTGCTGCCGGAGACGCTCGCGTTGTTCCAGAAGGGGGACATCAGGGAGAAGACGGAGCAGGCCGTGCGCCGTCTGCGGGAGCACGGCATCGGCGTCATGGGGGGCTTCATCGTCGGGAACCCCGACGACGGGAAGGAGGAGATCAGGGAGGTCTTCCGCGCCTCGCGGAGATTGCGCGTCGATCTACCCTACGTGCAGTGTGTCACGCCGTACCCCGGGACGCGGATCCGGCAGGAATTGCTCGAACAGGGGCTGGTCACCAATCCCGACCGGCTGGAGCGCTACACCGGGTTCATGTGCAACGTGAGGACCAGGCGCCTCACCACCCGGCAGTTGAACCGCATCATGAACTGGGAGAACCTGAAGGCATTTTTCAGTCCGCAGATGTTCGTCGGCAACTATTTCGTCAGGAAAAGGGAGAAGAGAGCGCTGAAGGTGCTGCTCAACAACCTGGACCTGGTGCGCGGCTGGTTCACCGGCGACCAGTTCCGCTCCCGCCACCGTTTCTAAAGGTTCCAGCCCCTGCCCCCTCCCCCCTGTCTTTCAGCTCTTCCTCAACAGGTAGGCATGCGCGGAGAGCCCGGCACCGTAGGCGAGCATCACGCACCACTCTCCTGGGCGCACGCCGTTCTGCAGCAGTTCATCCACCACGAACCACACGGTTGGCGATGACATGTTGCCGAACTCTTCCAGCACCTTCCGGGTCGCCCACAGTTGCGATTCGTTTATCCCGATCTCGTCCCTAACCGCGTTAACTATCTTTTCGCCGCCGGTATGAAGGGCCCAGCCGCCGATGTCGCCTATGGCGAGGGAATGTCTTCCCAGCAGATCGGTGACCACCTCAGCCGCAGCCTTTCTCACCAGCTGCGGGAGCTCGGTGGAGAGCTGGTTGTGGAGCTGCCCCTGCCTGTGCACGAAACGGATGGCCTCGCGCTGCTCCGGCACGTAGCGCCCGGCGGAGCCGACCACCTCCAACCCCACCGGCTTCTCCCAGAGGACGGCTGCCGCGGCGCCGTCCCCGAAAAGAGCGTTGGAGAGGATCAGGCTCAGGTCGTTCCCCATCTGGAAGGCGGCGCTGCAGATCTCAACCGACACGCTCACCACGACGCCGCCGGTCGTCTTCAGCATCGATTCGGCAACCTGCAGGTTCGGGATCGCGCCGCCGCAGCCGCTTCCCACCAGGTCGTACAGTCTCGCGTCGCAGCGAAGCCCCAGGCGCTCGGCGACATAGCTGGAAAGGCCGGGGCAGATGTAGCCGGTGCAGGTGTTCAGCACCAGCCCGGTCACCTCCCCTACCCCCACGCCGACCTTGTCGAGGGCCCGCAGCACCGCCTGCTCCGCCAGCCGCACCGCCTGCTCCGTGAAGCGCTCTACCCGCTCGTCCGGGGTCTCGGTGAAGATCTGCTCCGGGGAATCGACGGCGAAATGCCTCTTCTTGATGCTGGGATGGGTGAAGGTGGCGCGGATCAGTCCGAGGCCGCGCGCGGTCAGGCTCTCCTTAAAATGCGCCTTGATCAGCCCCGCCGCCTCCCGCTGGTCCACCGATAACGGCGGAACCGCCGTTGCAATGCCCCCCACGTAGATATTGCCGTTCATGACAGGTCCCCCCCTCAGTCCCACAGCTCACCGGAATACATCTCATCGAAGGCATCGCGGTACAGCCGCAGCATCTCGTCCCGGTAGAGGGGGTCCACCCGCAGCGCCTTCTCGGTCCAGGAGGCGCAGTAGCCGCAGCGCGCGCAGTCGGACTTGCGGCAGTCCATCTCCCGGAAACCTGCCAGGAACCCGTCCAGCTTCGCGTTGTCCAGGTACACCGGTGTCCCCTCCAGTTCTTCGATAAGCCCCCTTTTCTCCGCCAGCCGTTTGAGCCGGACCAGTCCGGCGAAATTGATCACGCCGGGGCGCAGGAAGTGCCGGGCGAACCTGCGCAGGCCGCTCAGCCGCTCCTTCCCCTTGCTCGGGTCGCGCTTGTACCCGTAAGGCTGGATCAGGTCCAGCAGGTTCCCCGAGAAGCTCCCTTCGCTGTAGGCCCGGACCCGCTCGGTGAGCACCGGCGTCGGCGCGCCCCGCTCCAGGATCTTGAAGGAGTTAAAGCCAAGCTCGGTGTAGCTCCCCAGATCCTCCGGCCGGATGAACTCGGAACGAAGGTAAAGGGTGGGGTCGGCCAATTTCTGGGCCGAGCACCTGAGCGCGCAGTAGTCGATCAGGAAGCCGCGGCTGGCGTGCCCCTTTTGCGAGGCGTGCGAAAGGTTCACCATGTGCTGCCCCGACAGCGGGCAGAAGATCATGCAGTTGGAGTTGGCGATGAGCTGCAGCTCCAGTTGCACCGCCTGCCGTATCGCCTGCAGCATGGCGAAGTCGCGGTTGATGGCGATGGATTCCAGCGTGATGCAATCCGCTCCGAGGTCTTCCCAGAAACGGGCCTTGGCGACGCAGTCGACGCGGGCGTAGACACCTACCCGCGCCTTGAGCCGCGGGTGCCGTTTCTTGATGATCGGCAGCAGGAAAGGAAGCGAAACGGTGACCGCGGTGACGCCGCAGCCGTCCACAAAATCCAGGAGCTGGTCGAGAGCCGCCTGTCCCTGGCGGGTGAACTCGCGGTTGTCCATGCAGGCGGGGTTGATCAGGTAGTTGAAGCCGATCCCGTTCTTCCCCGCCTCCTTTACGTGACTCCTGAACTGCTCCTGTCCCAGGGGGGCCAGCATGAACGAGGCGCGGCCGCCCCCGACGCAGTCGGAGGGGAGTTTGCCGAAAAGCTCGGCGACGGGGTACCCCTTGATGGCGGGAATGAGGTCGGGCTGGAAGTTTGTGGCGACGGAAAATTTCATCCTGTTTCCCCCGAAAGGACCAGCAGCCAGAACGGCTCCCGCCTGATGCTGAACGAGGTAGCTCCAGCCTGGGAGGCGAGGCCGGATAGCTCCGCCGCGGTGAACGACTTCAAGACGGAGAGCGGGCCGTCGTAGCGGGTGATGCGGTTCCTGGTGAAGATCCGGGTCAGGGCATAGATCAACCCGTAGGCTATCCAGCTTCTTCTCAAGTCGATGATGAGGAACCCGCGCCTTGCCACCCTCAGCATCTCGCGGATCAAGGAGACTGCCTCCGGGTCTTTCATGTGGTGCAGCGTCTTGCTGCAGACGACGTAATCGAAGCTTCGGTCCGGGAAGGGAAGTGCCAGGGCGTCGGCCACCTTGAGCGTTATCTCCGGGTACCCGGCAGTCACCTTGCGTGCTATCTCAATGCTGCGGAGGTTTATGTCTACCCCGGTCACGGAGATCCCGATTCCCCTCTTCCTCCCCCACTTGGCGACGGCGACCGGGAGATCGGCCGACCCGGTGGCGACATCCAGCAGGCTCACAGCCTCGTTGCCGTCTATCTGCGCCGAAAGGTGCTTCAATAGCGCCCTGGTGTCCCCAAGGTAGCGGTTCACCACCCTCAGGTCCGCCAGTGTCCCCTCCAGTTCCTCGGTGCTGCAGACGTCGGCAGGGAGATCGAGAAACTCCAGCCCGGTTCGTTTTCGTGGAGTTAAAGACATAGCCGAGATCCTCGTGCGGTCTGCTACTTGGGCCAGCGCGGGCTGGCGAGTTCGATGCGCCAGACAGGGCCGCCAAACGCCAACGGCCCAACGAACCTGACGAAGGCCGGGACCTCCTTGGTGATGGTCCAGATATGGTTGTCCGGCGGGGTGCGTCCCAAAAGCGCCGCGGGGAGCCTCAAGAGGCCTAACTTCGGCTTGAGAACGTAATGGTCGGCGCTCTTCTCCAGGTCGCCGATGAAAAGCCGGTCCTCCCCTCCCGGGACCATGTCGAGCTCGATCACCCTCGGCGCAGGGGTGAAGGCAACCAGGTGGATCTTCTCCCTTGCCCCCTTGGGGAGGTTCTTCAGCACCGTCGGCACCATGCCGTTGTAGACGTCGAGCGGCAGGTCCAGCTTTCCTTCCAGCACCTTCTCGTTTCCCGCTTTCCCTACGGCGACGCGGTACTTGCCGCCGCCGGAGCGGTCCAGGGAGATGTCCATCTCCTGTTCGAAGGCCTTTCCCTTCTGGATCAGGCGATAGCTCTTCATGAGGAAGTCTCGCTCCTGGGTGAAGACCGCCGACTCGTCGTGCAGCGAGCCGTCCTTGAAATAGAGCACGGTGCGGCACTTGAGTTCGCCCCCTCGGGGGACCTGCAGGAAATCCCCGGAGGCTATGCGCTTGCCGTCGGCATCCGACAGCTCAAGGAAGCCGCGCACCATCCCCTCGGCGAAGCGGACCGATATGGGAGCCCCCTGCGCGGAGAGGGGCTTGATAAGGTGCGTGACCATCATCAGCAGGAGCAGCAAAACCCGGCCGCGAGAAAAGGCGATGTTGCGTCGTGACGGAGGCTCAAGTGCAGCTTCGGCATGGTTACGATGGTGGATTCGATGCAAGGAAAGGCCCCCTGGAGGTCATCTTGTCGTCCGGCATCCCGGGCAAACATTGAACGAGTCTAACATACAATTTCTTTTCTGCCGGAGACTCGGCGGCAGCCCTTTAGCGCCTGCCGCCGGGTGAAATCTTTTTGGCGTACCCCGCGTAGCGCCAGAAAGGGGTGGGCAGACGGAGCAGAACCCCCAGCCGGCGCAGCATCGAAAGGTTTGCCCCCCTTGTTTCTGCCGGGAAGATGCACCAGCAGGGATCGGACACTCCCCGCTGCAGCATTTCCATGGTCTTTTGCAGTGTCAGTTCCCTGGTGAAGTAGAAGGCGGGCGTCAAGAGATTCTGATCCGCCTCGACCACCCCCTCCTCCAGCGCCAGCCGGTGCAGGCCGGTCCCGGGGTAGATCCTGATCCCGGTGGTGATGTAGGCGCTCTCCTTTCTGGGGAGCCGGTTCACGAAGCCGACCGTCTTTGCCACGCTCTCCTCGCTTTCAGAAGGGCCGCCCACAAGGAAGCACCACAGGGCGCGGATGCTGGAGCCGGAAAGAAGCTCCGCCGACCGATGCACCTCGGCTTCGGTAAACCCTTTGCCCAAAGCGGCGAGCGTGGCATCGGCAGCGCTTTCAGGGGTTATCACCAGTGAGGTCATCCCCGCCCTTTCCATGAGCCTCACCTGCTCAACGGTCAGCCCCTTGGGCGAGAGCGAGGAGACGCTGAAGCGGGCGCGCACTCCCTTCCTGAGGATCTCTTCCCAAAGGAGCTCCAGGTACCCCGGCGGCTCGTTGAAGACGCTGTCCACGAACTCGAACTCACGTGCCCCGGTCTGACGCATGGCGCTCAACACCTCGTCGACTACGTCGGCGGGTTCCCTGATGCGCCAACCCTCTCCCTCCACCTTGTGATAGGTGCAGTACAGGCAGCGGTTGGCGCACCCCCTTTTCCCCTGGACCGGAAGCACCGGCTCCAACCCCAGGTAACGCCGCGTGTCCACCCAACCATGGGTTCGCGGCGGCACGAACTGGCTTGAGAGGTGGGGCGGCTTCGGCATGCCTCCACGCCTCGATACCACCCCTGGCACCTGGCAGGCATCGGCGAGCCTCGCGGCACGGAAAAATGCAGGCGCTGCCCGTTCCCCCTCACCCACCACGGCATGATCCAGTCCCAGGTACTCCAGCACCTGCAACGGCATCAAGCTGACGCCCGCTCCCCCCACCAGCATCCTCGCATCGCTGCGGCTCCTGACCAGGCCGACCATCTCCTTGACCGCAGGGAGATAAGACTTCGGGGCAAGGAAGTCGCAATTGTCGAGGTTGCGGATGGAAAATGCGATCCCGTCGGGGCGGAAGGTGCGGATGGCGTCTTCCACCGCGGCAAGGGGCTTCTTCTGGAAACAGAGGTCGAGGAACCGCACCTCGAGCCCGGACAGGCGCAACGCCTCGGCGACCCAGGCCGCGCCGATGGGGACCGTCGGCTGGGGAGCCGTTTCGCTGTTGGTGCTGATCATCAGTACGCGTTGCACGTCCATCTCCCTTGTAACTCATTAATTGTCGGAAACTTTGCGTCTAACAAAGTTGTTGATCCCGAAAAAACCGAGGAGTACAATGTTTCTTATGGAGGGAAGCAACAAAAACCTCATAACCAAGCACGAAACAACTCCTGATACATGAAGCGGCATCAGGGGTTGGTAACTGGCGCTCAAGAGGCCAAGCCGAGCAGGCTCTTAAATCTCGTCCGTTAGGGCATAAAAAGACCTGAAAAAGGTGTCAGCAGTAGCAGCAACAAAAACACCTCTACGGATTGAGAAAGGTCCTCATTGAACGCCAGTTATTTTTTCAGAAAAGCCCGGTGAACTCTCATCGGGCTTTTTTATTGCCATTAGTAAAACTTTTTCACTTTTGGCTCCCTCCCCCTGGTAGATTCTGCTACACTTGCCAGCCATGAACCTGCCGCTCGGGGCCTGCCCCGTCTCCCCCAGTGAAACTCTCCGCTACCGCACCTACGGCACCGGTCCCCGCAAGATCGTCCTGGTCCACGGGCTTGCCGCCCGCTCCGAGGTTTGGAAGGACCTGGTCCCCCTTTTCCCCGCCGACCGGTACACGCTCTACCTGCTGGATCTCCTGGGATCCGGAGAATCTGCAAAACCGCGGCAAGCCGACTACTCGATCCGGGGGCACAGCCGGAGACTCCTTTGCTTCCTGCAACGCGAGGGGCTCGCGGGGGTGACGCTCGTGGGGCATTCCCTAGGTGGAGCGGTGGTACTGGTCGCAGCAGTCGAGGCCATGCTCAAGGGAGAGGCCGGGGTCATTGGCGCCATGGTGATAATCGGCGGGCCTGGATACCTCCAGCGGCTGCCGCTCATGGCCGAGATCTTCCAGAACCGTTTCGCCGCAGCGCTTTTCATCGCCCTCTACGCGCCGGACATCTGGATCAAGGTGGGGTTGAAGATGGCCTACTACGATCACAGCCTCATCGACCGGGAACACATTGCGCGCTACGCCCCTTGCTATCGCGACAGGGAGTCGAAGCGCGCCCTGGTCGAAACCTGCCAATCGTTGGTTCCGGTGGATCAGGAAGTGATAACGGGGCGCTACCGGGATCTCGCGCTTCCGGTGCTGCTGCTATGGGGGCGTCACGACCAGATCGTCCCCCTGTCACAGGGGACCAGGCTGGAAGCCGCCATACCGGGGTCGCAGCTGCAGGTGATCGAGGAGTGCGGTCATAATCCCCAGGAAGAAAAGCCCCAAGTCACATTCAGCATCATCGAGAAGTTCCTGTTGCAAACCGCCGGCTAGCGCCATTGTCTCAAGGAGACGGTGCCACAAGCGGCATTCTATATCGGGTTGATCTTGGGCTTCCAGAGTGATATGTTTTCCCAGTCCGAGCCACAACACAACTACACAAGGAGAGGACCATGAGAGCAAGTTGGATCGTAAAATTGATAATCGGAATGTCAGCGGTTGCCCTGCTAGCAACCGGTTGCGCCACGAACCCGGATGGAAGCTACGAGTTCAAGAGGACCGGGATCGGCGCGTTAGGCGGAGCGGCGCTGGGCGCCGGTGCAGGTGCCCTCATCGGGGGCAAGTCCCACCGCGGCAGGAACGCGGCCATCGGCGGCCTTACCGGCGCAGTGGTCGGCGGCGCGGTCGGCCAGTACATGGACCGTCAAGCTGCGGCGCTCAAAAAGAGCATGCCGGAAGCAGAGGTGCTTCGCGATGGCGACAAGGTCTACGTTGCGCTACCTTCCGGCATCCTGTTCGACGTGGGGAAGGATGTCCTGAAACCGGAGGCGAAGGATTCTTTGAGCCGGGCTGCCGGCACGCTTAGGGACTCCCAGACCACCATCACCATTGAAGGCCATACCGACTCGACCGGCAGCAACGCCATCAACCAGCCGTTAAGCGAACGGCGCGCCGACCGCGTCCGTGACTTCCTGGTGTCCCAGGGTGTCCCGGGCTCGAAGATGGCAGCCATAGGTTACGGCTCCAGCCGTCCGGCCGTCCCCAACGATTCCGAAGCTAACCGGGCCCTGAACCGCCGGGTCCAGATCGAGCTGACCCCGAACGAAAAGCTCAAGGCGCAGGGAAGCGGCAACAACTAGTCCCTGAAAAAGAGGCGGGACGCCCTACCGGGTGTCCCGCTTGCCGCTTGCCTGCTTCACGAACGTTCCCTGCTCCAATTCCTCGAAAGCGACTTGCAGTTCCTCCTGGCTGTTCATCACTATCGGGCCGTACCAGGCTACCGGCTCCCCAATCGGCTTGCCGCTGATCAAAAGGAACCGGACCGGCTTCGACTGCGTGGTCACCGAAACCAGGTCGCCATCGCCGAAAAGGATGAGGTTTTCCGCCCCGCACTCGCAACGCCTCTCCAGATCGAAGTAGTTGACTCCCACCGCGTCGTGCGCGAAAGCGTTTCTCTCCCCGTCGAAATACCCCTCGCCGTCGATGACGTAGGCGAGCGCCGTGTAGCCGCGCTTGATGGTGTGGGTGAAGACGGCCTGTTCGGGGACGGTGACGTCCAGGTACTCTGGATCGGCTATCACGTCCCGCACCGGACCCTCTACGCCGCTGGCGCGGCCGCAGATCACCTTCACCTTGATGCCGTTCATGGTGACTTCGGGGATTTCCGAGGCAAGTATCCCCTGGTAGCGCGGCGGCATCATCTTGTGGGAGGCCGGGAGGTTCGCCCATAGCTGGAATCCCCACAGGCGGTTGTCGCTGTCGCCTTGGGGCATCTCCTGGTGGATGATGCCGCTTCCCGCCGTCATCCACTGCAGGTCGCCCGGCTCGATCACCCCCTTGTTCCCCATGCTGTCGCCATGCTCCACCCTCCCCTGCAGCACGTAGGTTATGGTCTCGATTCCGCGGTGAGGATGCCAGGGGAACCCCTTCAGGTAATGCGCCGGTTGGTCCGAGTGGAAATCGTCCAGCAGCAGGAAGGGGTCGAACATGGGGACCTGGTAGTTGCCGAAGGCCCGTTTCAGGTGTACCCCCGCCCCCTCGATGGTAGGCTCGCTCTTCCAGACCTTCCTGATCTTGCGGATGGATTCCGTCATAACTCCTCCCTTTAACTCCACCGGCTCTCCGGTCAGCGTTGCAGCAGCTCTAGCAAGGCCCGGGCTGCGGGCGCGGACGAGGCCGGATTCTGCCCCGTGATCAGTTTGCCGTCCACCTGCACGTACGGCTGCCAATCCGGGCCACTGCCGAAGAGTGCGCCGCGCTCCTTCAGCCGGTCCTCCAGTAGAAACGGGACCACGTCGGTCAGCCCGACGGCCCGCTCCTCGGAATTGGTGAACCCGGTCACGCGTTTGTTCTTCACCAGGTAGTCGCCATCGTCCCCCCTGACATCCGCCAGCACCGCCGGGGCATGGCAAACCGCGGCGACCGGTTTGCCCGCCTTGGCAAAGGTCTCGATCAGGGAGATTGAGGTGGGGTTGACGGCGAGGTCCCACAGGGGGCCGTGTCCGCCAGGGTAAAACACAGCGTCGTACTCATCTGCGGAAACGGCGCCAAGACTGATACTGTTGGCCAGTTCAGCTTGAGCGGCCTGGTCGCTGGCAAAGCGCCGCGTCCCCTCTGTCTGGTTCTCAGGGAGATCACTCTTAGGATCGACGGGAGGGCTCCCTCCTTTCGTCGAGGCAATAGTCAACTTGGCTCCAGCATCCCGAAAGACATAGTAAGGAGCGACGAATTCTTCGAGCCAGAAGCCTGTCTGTTCGCCGGTATTGCCGAGCTTGTCGTGCGAGGTCAGTACCATCAGTATTTTCATCATTTCTCCTTCCCTGCCGTAAGCAGTTGCTGTTTTGTTGTCAGTGCCGGCAAGACACCTGTATTGGTGTACAGCATCAAATGAAAATTTCAACCGATGCCTCGTCGTTATCTTTATCGACTCCTCTTAACTGCCGCCGCCAGGTCTCAACCGAGGGTGCATCCTCCCTGCGTCCTCCACATTTCGCATACGTCCCCTCCCCGCCGCAGTTCCATTGCCTCTTCGGCAGCATCACCCCCTTGTGCCGGCTCCCCTTTATTTGTAGCGGCAGCCCGGTTGACAGCTCCGACTGCGATGCTTAGCTTTTAATAAAATATCCGCTAGGAGTGTCCTCATGAGCCAGAAAGATATCGAAGTACTGGAAGCACAAACCGACGATAATAACGAAAGCAGCGGGCTGGTGCTTGCTTCAGAAGTGCTCCCGGCCGGGCTGCCGATCATACCGCTGCGGCCGCGGCCGGCATTCCCCAACATGCTGATCCCGATGGCCGTCAACAACCCGCAACAGATCGAGGCAGTGAAGCGGACCATGGAGACCCCGGCGCGGGCCATAGGTCTTGTGCTGGTGAAGGATCCAGAGAAGCCGGATACCCCGGACAACCTGCACACTGTCGGCGTGGCTGGAAAGATCGTGAAAATGATGCACGCCGACGAAGACAGCGTGCAGTTCCTAATCAACACGCTGGACCGCTTCTCCATTCGAGAACTGAATGACAACTCCGGCGCTCTCTTTGCCAACGTCAGCTACCAGTACGGCACCGAGCTGTCGGTTAACCCCGAGCTAAAGGCGTACTCGATGGCGGTCATCAGCACGCTCAAGGAACTGGTCCAGATCAACCCGCTGTACTCAGAGGAGATCAAGCTGTTCCTCGGGCGCTCAAGCCTCGACGACCCCGGCAGGCTCTCCGATTTCGCCGCGAGCCTCACCTCCTCGGACGGCCAGGAACTGCAGCAGGTTCTGGAAACCTTCGACGTCCGCAAACGGATCGACATGGTGCTGAACCTGCTCAAGAAGGAGCTGGAGGTCTCCAGGCTGCAGACGAAGATCACCAAGCAGATCGAGGAGAAGATCAGCCAGCAGCAGCGGGAATTCTTCCTCAGGGAGCAACTGAAGGCGATCAAGAAGGAGCTGGGACTGGAAAAGGAAGGGAAGACGGCGGAGGTCGAGAAATTCGAGGAGCGCCTCAAGGAGTTGAAACTGAACCCGGAGGCGCAGCGGGCGGTGGCCGATGAGCTGGAGAAGTTCAAGCTGCTGGAACCGGCCTCAGCCGAGTACCATGTGACACGGAACTACCTCGACTGGCTGACCATCCTTCCCTGGGGGAAGTACAGCAAGGATTCCTACAACATCGACAAGGCGCGCAGGATCCTGGATCGCGACCACCACGGGCTTAACGACGTGAAGGACCGCATCACCGAATTCATCGCGGTCGGCAAGATGAAAGGGGACATCTCCGGCTCCATCCTCTGCCTGGTCGGCCCCCCGGGGGTCGGCAAGACCTCCATCGGCAAGAGCATAGCCGATGCCCTGGGACGGACCTTCTACCGCTTCTCCCTGGGGGGGATGCGCGACGAGGCCGAGATCAAGGGGCACCGCCGCACCTACATCGGCGCCATGCCGGGCAAGTTCGTGCAGGCCATGAAGAGCGCGGGGTCCTCAAACCCCGTGCTGATGCTGGACGAGATCGACAAGATAGGCGCCTCCTTCCAGGGCGATCCGGCCTCCGCCTTGCTCGAAGTCCTTGACCCCGAGCAAAATGGATCCTTCCGCGATCACTACCTCGACGTCCCTTTCGACCTGTCCAACGTCCTTTTCATCGCAACGGCGAACCAGCTGGACACCATCCCGGCGCCGCTTTTGGACAGGATGGAGGTGATCCGGCTCTCGGGCTACGTGCTGGAGGAAAAGATGGAGATAGCCAGGCGCTACCTGATCCCCAAGGCGCTCAAGAACCACGGCCTCAAGAACGGGCAGGTGACCATCAGGAAGGAGGCGCTCTCGGCCTTGATCGACGGTTGGGCCCGCGAGGCGGGCGTGCGCACACTGGAGAACCGCATCAAGAAACTGATGCGCAAGGCCGCAAGGGAGTTCGCGACCGGGCGCACCGAACCCATCGTCGTCACCGCTAAGGATCTTCCGGGATACCTGGGACAGCCGGTGTTCAGCACCGAGGAGATCTTCGAGGGGGTTCCGGGGGTCGTCACCGGGCTTGCCTGGACCAGCATGGGGGGCGCAACCCTTCCGATCGAAGCGACGGCGATGGCGAGCAAGAGCAAGGGATTCCGGCAGACGGGGCAGTTGGGCAACGTAATGATCGAGAGTTCGGAGATCGCCTATTCCTTCGTAATGGCCCATCTCAAGGAGTACGGCGCGGCGGAGGACTACTTCGACACGCACTTCGTGCACCTGCACGTCCCCGCGGGTGCGACTCCCAAAGACGGTCCCTCGGCAGGGGTAACCATGGCAACGGCGCTGATTTCCATGATGCAGGGCAGACCGGTGAGGAAGAAACTGGGCATGACCGGAGAGCTGACCTTGACCGGACGGGTGCTCCCGATCGGCGGGGTGAAGGAAAAGACCATAGCGGCGAGGCGTGCCGGGCTGAAGGTGTTGATATTCCCAGATGCCAACAAGAAGGACTTTGCAGAGCTTCCCGATTACCTCAAGGAAGGGTTGGAGGTTTACTTCGCCAAGGAGTACAAGGACGTGTACAAGGTTGCCTTCGGGACGAAGTAGCCACCGTTTTCTGCCCTGCACTAAAACCCTGCCTCCCTGCCGGATGCGGGGTTTTTTTTAGACTGCCCACTGTTACGCAGTCACTTCGTGAAACAGACTGTCGTGAAACGGAGATATCGCCTCCGAGTGCGGGCAGAGAAAGCAGAATCGGCATAAACGCGAAAAGCCCCGTCAGGTATTCCTGACGGGGCTTCTCTATTAAATTCCCTG
>MTLD01002208.1_pt2 | contig 66679 bp, 68 predicted proteins | sample 1982471 | NCBI WGS metagenome assembly MTLD01 (sample SAMN05712604, study PRJNA340218) | biofilm metagenome | isolation source: sample SPM anode biofilm adapted to -50 mV | place: USA | collected 2012-02-03
GGGGTTCGAATCCCTCCTGGCCTGCCACTTTAATGTTCATCGTTGTTTATAGTCATTGACTGCTTAGAGAAGATTCAAGTTATGGCTTAGGACTGTCAGGAGATACAAGTGCAAAAAGTCATCGCGTTTTTTGATTCGGTCAAGCTTGAACTTGACAAGGTTACATGGCCTTCGCGCAAGGAAACAATGGCCACGACTGGCGTCGTAATTAGCATTGTATTTCTGATTTCACTATATCTCGGCGCCTGTGATCTTATACTAGCCAAACTGCTGCGTCTGATACTAGGATAAAGGATCCCCTATGTCCATGAAATGGTATGGTGTACATACATATTCAAGTTTCGAAAACAAAGTAAAACTCAATCTGCTTGAGCGGATAAAAAACGAAGGCATGGAAGACAGTTTTGAAGAAATACTTATCCCATGCGAAACCGTAGTAGAACTTAAAAAAGGTGAAAAAAAGACTTCTTCGAGAAAGTTTTTCCCTGGTTACATTCTTGTTAAAATGGAATTGACCGACGAAGCATGGCATTTGGTTAAAGAAACCACCAAAGTCACCGGTTTTGTTGGAGGAAACACGCCATTTCCAATTCCGGACGAAGAAGTTTTCAAGATAACCCGAAGAATGGAAGAAGGCGCTGAGAAACCACGTCCCAAAGTTCAATTTGAAGTAGGGGAGACTGTGCGTGTAATTGATGGACCATTTCTAAACTTTTCCGGAATTGTCGAAGACGTTAAACCGGACAAAGGCAAACTGCGTGTTACTGTCACAATTTTTGGTCGTGCAACACCTGTCGAACTCGAATTTATGCAGGTAGAGAAAAATTAATAACAATGTCATCATAAACTGATGACAGGGATACGGCATATAAAGGAGCACCAATCATGGCAAAGAAAATTACTGGATATATCAAGTTGCAAGTACCGGGCGGCAAAGCAAACCCATCACCACCAATCGGTCCTGCACTCGGTCAGCACGGCGTCAATATCATGGAATTCTGCAAGGCATTTAATGCCAAGACTCAGGGTGACGAGGGTACTATCACACCTGTTGTCATCACAGTGTATGCAGACCGCTCTTTCACATTTGTTACCAAGACGCCACCGGTTCCAGTGCTTATCATGAAAGCCCTTGACATTAAAGGTGGCTCTGCAGTGCCTAACAAAACAAAAGTTGGCAAACTTACTAAAGCCCAAGTAGAAGAAATTGCAAAAAAGAAAATGCCAGACCTTAATGCCGCATCAATTGAAGCGGCCATGAGAACTGTCGAAGGAACTGCCCGCTCAATGGGCGTTGATATCGTCTAGAACGGCAAACTATAATATAGAACCACAGAGAGGTTGTATCATGTCGAAAATAGCTAAGAAACATTCTGAAGCGATGTCACAAATAGATCGCAGCAAGCTTTACACTCTTGGTACTGCTCTAGATGTTGTTAAGCAGGCCTCCTACGCAAAATTTGATGAGACTGTCGACGTTGCAGTCAAGTTGGGTGTTGACCCGCGTCATGCCGACCAGATGGTTCGCGGCGCTGTCGTACTGCCAAACGGACTTGGCAAAGACGTTCGCGTTCTTGTTTTTGCTAAGGGCGAGAAGGAAAAAGAGGCTCTGGATGCTGGTGCCGATTTCGTTGGTTCAGATGATCTTGTTGCCAAAATTCAAGCCGGTTGGTTTGATTTTGACACTGCTATTGCAACTCCTGACATGATGGGAGTTGTCGGCAAGATAGGCAAGTTGCTCGGACCACGCGGACTGATGCCGAACCCAAAGGTTGGCACAGTTACTTTTGAGGTTGGCAAAGCAGTCAAGGAATCCAAAGCCGGTAAAGTAGAGTTCCGCGTTGAGAAGGCTGGTATCATACATGCCCCGGTCGGAAAAGTATCATTCGAAGCTGATATGCTTAAAGGTAACCTGCTTGCTTTGGTTGAGGCGCTCATCAAAGCCAAGCCATCCGCTGCAAAAGGCACCTACATCAAGAAGATCTCGGTTTCCTCTACAATGGGCGCCGGCATTAATCTTGACATCAGCGACGTTACTTCACAAATCTAATAACTTATTTTGCCAAAGTCAAAGACAGCAGGCGCCGACAAGTGCTTAATCTGAATTGGTCCAGACCTGCCGAGACTTGGGTATCGCATTTTGCGTTCCTGACTTTGGCCGGGGTTTAACCCCAGACACCAAAAGAAAGGAGGAAGTCGCTTGAACAAAAATAACAAGCAAGAACTCGTAACCGAGATGCATGAGCGACTCACACGTGCCAAGGCGGTTTTTCTAGCCGATTTTCGCGGCATGAATGTGGGACAGGCAACTACGCTTCGCAACGAGCTTCGCGCGGTATCTGTCGACTACAAGGTTTTCAAAAACACGCTCTTCGACAGAGCTGCAAAAGGCACTGATATGGAATGTATCAGCCCTTTTCTTGCCGGTCCAACCGCTGTGGCGATAAGTTACGACGATCCGGCCAGTGCCGCAAAAGTATTGCACAAGTTTTCAAAAGATCCGCAAGGTAAATTCGTTCTGAAAGCCGCAGTACTCAGTGGTAAACTACTAGACCCAAAACAGATCCAAGCGTTGGCAGATCTACCCTCGCGAGAGGTTCTTATCGCCAAGATGCTCGGTTCGATGCAGGCGCCTGCAACCAACTTCGTGGGCGTTCTGGCTGCACTGCCAGGCTCACTGGTACGCGTGCTAGATGCAATTCGCGCACAAAAAGCCGGTAACTAAAACAATTATTTCAAAAACATTTCGGAGGAAATACCAATGTCTATCACTAAAGAAGATGTAATCGGATTCATCGAAAAAATGACAGTACTTGACCTTGCAGAACTGGTCAAAGAATTAGAAGAAAAGTTCGGCGTATCTGCTGCTGCACCTGTTGCCGTTGCTGCTGCAGGCCCTGCCGCAGTTGAAGCTGCTGAAGAGCAGACTGAGTTTGATGTTATCCTGAAAGCAGCTGGCGCAAATAAGATCAACGTCATCAAAGTAGTCCGCGCTTTGACAAGCCTGGGCCTCAAAGAAGCTAAAGATGTTGTTGACGGTGCTCCTGGTGCAGTAAAGACTGGCGTTTCCAAGGCAGAAGCAGAGGAAGCAAAGAAACAACTGGTTGAAGCCGGTGCAGAAGTAGAGATCAAATAATACCAAGTTTAGCTTTCTATATGATAGCCAAGGTCGCTCTGAGCGGCCTTGGCTTGTGTTGTTTGGGCAATAAGCATCTGCCCCAACCCCCTTATGTTCCAGTAACTTAGCAGCACAACGACTGGATCCAGTACGATACCCGCCAAAGGAGAAGCCATGGCTTATTCTATCGCCAACAATCACCTCTTGCGTAAAAACTTTGCCAAGATAAAAAACATAATTGATATCCCCAACCTGATTGATATTCAGAAAAATTCTTACCGTCGCTTTCTTCAGCAGGAAGTTACCGCTGATTCGCGTCAACACACTGGCCTTGAAGCTGTATTTCAAAGTGTATTTCCGATAAAGGATTTCAGTGAAAGTGCTTCCCTTGAGTACGTATCATATACGCTTAACAAGCCTAAGTATGATGTTGACGAGTGTCACCAACGCGGCATGACTTATGCTGCACCGATGAAGGTAAAAGTTCGGCTGGTGATATGGGATTCCGGCAAGGAATCAGGTGTAAAAGCAATTAAGGATATTAAAGAGCAAGAGGTCTATTTCGGCGAAATCCCGCTGATGACAGATAACGGGACATTTATCATAAACGGAACAGAGCGAGTTATTGTCAGTCAGCTCCATCGTTCCCCAGGTGTCTTTTTTGATCACGACAAAGGAAAGACACACTCCAGCGGCAAGGTGCTCTATTCAGCCAGAGTAATCCCTTATCGTGGTTCTTGGCTTGACTTTGAATTCGACCATAAAGACATACTTTATGTGCGTATTGACCGTCGCAGGAAGATGCCTGCAACTGTTTTACTTAAAGCACTCGGGTATTCAGTTGAGCAGTTGCTCAACTACTACTACAAGAGCGAAGAAGTTCACATAAAAGCTGATTCAATCAGCAAGAGCATTGAACCGGAACTATTGACACTGCAGAAGACTGCCGTAGATGTGACAGATCCCAAAAGTGGAGAAGTTCTTGTAAAGGCCAACCGTAAGTACACCAAATCGTCAATCAAAAAGATGCAGGAACATGGCATTACAGAAGTGCCTGCATCTGTTGAGGACATATTCGGTCGCTATGCTTCATCCGATATTGTTGACCCAACCACAGGAGAAATCCTGGTTGAATGCAATGACGAGATTACAGCTGATCGATTTGATGAAATCAAAGCCCGCGGCGTCACTAGTTTTAAAATACTGTACATCGACAACCTCCATATAACTTCGTCTTTCCGAGACACATTGTTGATCGATAAAATCAGTACTAGTGATGAGGGGTTAATCGAAATCTATCGCCGTCTCCGCCCTGGAGATCCTCCAACATTAAAAAGTTCACTGGCCTTATTCGACAACCTGTTCTTCAATCCGGAGCGCTATGATTTGTCTGCAGTCGGCCGCCTCAAACTCAATTATAAACTGGGTCTGAAGGTTTGGCCTGACTGTATGGTATTGAATGCGCCCTGCATGCTGGGCAACAACGATATAGTCAGTTTTGAAGCTCTTGTATCCCGTTTGAATCTTGCCGATGATCAGTTTTCTCAATTCCTGATGATGAAGCTCCCCGCGGATCTTACCAAATCAATCAAGAAGATTGAGGCAGGACAATCTGTTTCTGACAAATTAAAAGAACAGTTGTTACTCGAACTGAATAACCTTATCAGTGATAATGATTTTTTCCAGAAAGAGTTTTTCGCACCACTCGGACTTTCCAAAGCTACAATAAAACTCACAGAAGCCATCGACCAAGGTGCCTTTGATGAGAACAGACGTGTTATTGAAACACTGCGACGCAATCGCATGGTTTTTGAAGATCTGTTACACGACCATATCCGCATTGCAGTGAAAAATGATATTCTGGAAATAGTTCGCTACCTGATTGAACTTAAAAATGGTAGGGGCGCAATTGACGACATCGACCACTTGGGCAACCGTCGTGTTCGTGCCGTTGGTGAGCTACTCGAAAACCAGTATCGCATCGGTCTCGTTCGCATGGAGCGGGCAATTAAAGAGCGTATGAGTCTGCAAGAGGTTGAAAACCTCATGCCTCACGACCTGATTAACTCTAAACCGGTATCGGCTGTTGTTAAGGAGTTTTTTGGTTCCTCACAGCTTTCCCAGTTTATGGATCAGACCAACCCGCTTTCAGAAGTCACCCACAAGCGCCGTTTGTCGGCACTAGGACCTGGAGGCCTTACTCGAGAGCGTGCCGGCTTTGAGGTCCGTGACGTTCACCCGACTCACTATGGTCGCGTATGTCCGATTGAAACTCCTGAGGGACCGAATATCGGTCTGATTGCATCATTGTCAACCTATGCCAGAATTAACGATCACGGTTTTGTGGAAACACCATACCGTATCGTCCACGAAGGCAAACTAACCAATGAAGTCCGCTTCTTTTCTGCGCTTGAGGAAGAAGGACATGCAATCGCACAGGCAAATGCTGAAGTTGATGCTGACGGACGATTTGTAAACGACTACAACTCCGCTCGTAAAAGCGGCGAGTTCATTCTCGTGCACCGTGACGAGCTTGCATTGATGGACGTTGCTCCTATTCAGCTGGTGTCAGTTGCTGCTGCCCTGATACCATTCCTCGAAAATGACGATGCTAACCGCGCCCTGATGGGTTCGAACATGCAACGACAGGCAGTTCCACTGTTACGTGCCGACTCGCCACTGGTTGGTACCGGCATGGAGCGCATAGTGGCAAGAGACTCGGGAGTTTCGGTCATTGCACGTCATGATGGCGAAGTAGAGTCTGTAGACGCCGGAAGAATCGTAGTCAAGATCGACGAGAAAGAAATTGACGAAAACGGCACCGGTGTTGACATCTACAACCTGATCAAGTTTGCCCGTTCAAACCAGAACACCTGCATCAACAATAAGCCGGTCGTAAAGGTTGGCGATAAGGTTAAACGCGGAGCAGTCATTGCTGATGGGCCTTCAACTGACATGGGTGAACTGGCACTTGGCCAGAATGTAGTAGTAGCCTTTATGCCTTGGGGCGGCTACAACTACGAAGACTCCATTCTCATATCTGAAAAACTTGTAAAGGATGACCGATACACGTCTATCCATATCGAAGAGTTTGAGTGCGTGGCCCGCGATACAAAACTAGGTAAAGAAGAAATTACTTCCGACATACCTAATTTGGGTGAAGAGACACTCAAGGATCTTGACGAATCAGGTATTATCCGTATCGGTGCGGAAGTAAAGCCCGGAGATATTCTGGTTGGTAAGATCACTCCAAAGGGTGAAACCCAGCTGTCACCAGAAGAGAAACTGCTGCGTGCCATCTTTGGTGAAAAAGCCGGCGATGTTCGTGACACATCGCTTACAGTTCCCCCAGGCGTTGAAGGTACTGTTATCGGTGCCAAGATATTCTCGCGCAAAGGCAACGACAAGGATTCGCGTACAGAGTTGATTGAAAAGGCAGAAGAAGAAAAACTTCGCAAGGATGAGCAGGACGAGATTCGCATCATTCGGGATTCTGCTACAGGAAAGCTCAGAAGGCTGTTGCTTGGGAAAACACTTGCGGTAAAACTCGAGAATAGCAGTGGTGAACTGCTCCTCGCCAAGGGCAAGAAGATAACCGAAGAGGTACTATCCGAAATGCCCGGAAATGCCTGGAGTAGTATTTCCGTCAGCGACGATGATGAAACCGACGACAAGGTCCATCAGATACTCGAAACCCTTAACCGCCAGATTGACCTTATTCACAGTGTCTTTGAAGATAAGATTCAGAAGTTGAAACGTGGAGATGACCTTCCCCCAGGTGTAATCAAGATGGTAAAAATATACATCTCGATTAAACGTAAACTGCAAGTCGGCGACAAGATGGCCGGTCGTCACGGTAACAAGGGTGTTGTCTCTCGTATTATGCCTGAGGAAGACATGCCTTACATGGAAGATGGTCGTCCGGTAGAGATAGTACTTAACCCGCTGGGTGTACCTTCTCGTATGAACGTCGGCCAGATTCTTGAAACACATCTTGGCTGGGCGGCAAAGGGCATTGGCTGGAAAATCGAAGATATGCTTGAAAAGCATACTTCTGAAGATAATTTAAGAGCATATCTAAAAGATGTATATGGCGATGAAGAGGTCGGTGCTTTCATCGATGGCCTGAACCAGGATGAACTGCTAAAAGTTGCTCGGCGTTTGCAGCGCGGCGTAGCAATGGCCTCGCCGGTTTTTGAAGGAGCCACTGAGGCTCAGATCAAAGCGATGCTTGGCAAAGCCAATCTGCACTCATCCGGCCAGGTTACTTTGTTTGATGGACGTACTGGCGAACCTTTTGACAACAAGGTCACCGTTGGCGTCATGTATGTACTCAAACTTCACCATCTAGTTGATGATAAGATTCACGCCCGTTCCATCGGGCCATACAGTCTCGTCACCCAGCAACCACTGGGCGGCAAGGCACAATTTGGTGGCCAGCGTCTTGGTGAGATGGAGGTCTGGGCCATGGAAGCCTACGGTGCTGCACACGCACTGCAGGAGTTTCTGACAGTCAAGTCCGATGATGTTTCCGGACGAACACGTATGTACGAGGCGATAGTCAAGGGCAAACACACTCTTGAACCAGGCCTGCCAGAATCCTTCAATGTTCTCATCAAGGAACTACAGTCACTCTGTTTGGATGTTGATCTGCTCGAAGGCGACGAAGAATAATAATGACTTCTTTGCCGGGGTCCGACCACAAATCGGACCCCTGGCATAAGACTAACGAAGGAGAGCATCGTGGAAGATTATTTCAGCTTTTTTGATAAACCAAAAGATCCACTCCACTTTTCAGCAATTCGCATATCAATTTCATCTCCTGACAAGATTCGGGAGAGGTCACATGGTGAAGTTAAAAAGCCGGAGACCATTAACTATCGTACCTTCAAGCCCGAACGCGACGGTCTTTTTTGCGCCAAGATTTTTGGCCCTACAAAAGACTATGAGTGCAACTGCGGCAAATACAAAAGAATGAAGCACCGCGGTATTATTTGCGAGAAGTGCGGCGTTGAAGTAATTCCCTCAAAAGTTCGGCGTGAGCGACTCGGACATATTGACCTGGCTACGCCGGTAGCACATATCTGGTTTCTGAAATCTCTGCCATCACGAATCGGTAACCTGCTTGACATAACCCTGAAAGATCTTGAGAAAGTTCTTTATTTTGAGGGTTTTGTAATCAGCGACCCGAAAAACACCCCCCTTCAGTTCTGTGAAGTGATGTCAGAGGACAAATACATCAAGATGCAGCAGGAATACGGTTCCGACGCCTTCTCCGGCGGAATGGGAGCTGAGGCTATCCGTGATTGCCTGCGATCGCTGGATCTGGAAGATCTCGCAGTCACATTGCGCACTGAAATGGTGGAATCAACCAGTGAGGCTAAGCGCAAGAAGACGGCTAAAAGACTCAAAGTTGTCGAGGCATTCAGACATTCGGGCAATAAACCGGAGTGGATGATTCTGGAGTGCATCCCGGTTCTCCCACCTGAGCTCCGCCCGTTGGTACCTCTTGATGGAGGTCGTTTTGCAACATCGGACTTGAACGACCTTTACCGTCGCGTTATCAACCGTAATAACCGACTGAAGCGACTGTGTGAACTGCAGGCGCCTGAAGTTATTATCCGGAATGAAAAACGGATGCTACAGGAAGCGGTCGATGCCCTCTTCGACAACGGTCGCCGTGGACGCGCAATTGCCGGCCCTAACAAACGCCCTCTAAAATCTTTGTCAGACATGCTGAAGGGAAAGTCTGGTCGTTTCCGTCAGAACCTGCTTGGTAAGCGTGTCGACTATTCTGGTCGTTCAGTTATCGTCGTAGGTCCCGAACTGAAGCTCCATCAGTGTGGACTCCCCAAAAAGATGGCTTTGGAACTATTCAAACCCTTCATTTACAACAAGCTCGAAGAACGTGGATACGTTACTACCATTAAGAGCGCTAAGAAGATGGTTGAAAAGGAACGACCTGAAGTTTGGGATGTACTTGAAGAAGTCATCAAAGAACATCCGGTCATGTTAAACCGTGCCCCGACGCTCCACAGACTGGGTATCCAGGCTTTTGAACCTGTGCTTATTGAAGGCAAGGCCATCCAGTTGCACCCGCTGGTCTGTACTGCCTTCAACGCCGACTTCGACGGTGACCAGATGGCTGTTCACCTGCCGCTTTCAATTGAGAGTCAGGTTGAAGCGCGAGTATTGATGATGTCTACCAACAATATCCTCTCGCCTGCCAACGGCAAACCAATTATCGTTCCTTCACAGGACATGGTTCTGGGTGCCTATTACATGACCCGCGACCGGATAAATGTTTTGGGCGAGTACTACAGGCCAACCGAAAAAGAACTCGAAGGCGGAATGAGTGTTTCAGGTTGCTTTTCTTCTCCTGAAGAAGTTCGGATTGCATTCGATTCCGGTGTTGTCAACATACAGGCAAAGATTAAAGTCCGCATGAAGAACCTGATTACGGACGAAAAACCACAGATGGTGGATACAACACCCGGTAGAATTCTGCTGCGTGACGTCCTTCCTGATGCTGTACCATTCTCTGCAGTCAACAAAGTTATGACTAAAAAAGAACTATCCAACCTCGTAGACACCTGCTACCGGTTGTCAGACAGCAAGGAAACAGTCATTCTGGCTGACAGGCTCAAGGATATCGGATTCAAATATGCGAATCTGGCCGGTGTTTCAATCTGCCTGGACGACATGGTAATACCGGAGGGGAAACCCGCTATCATAGCCAGTGCTGAAGAAGAAGTCACAGAGATTCAGAACCAGTACACCGAAGGTTTGATTACCGACGGCGAGCGCTACAACAAGGTAATTGACATCTGGGCCAAAGCGACGGAAGAAATTGCCAAAGAAATGCTTGATAACCTCTCAAAAGAGATCGTTATTGACCGTGCCGGAAACAAGATCGAAACACCGTCATTCAATGCAATTCATATGATGGCAGACTCCGGAGCCCGTGGTTCCGCACAGCAGATTCGACAGCTTGCAGGTATGCGTGGTTTGATGGCCAAGCCTTCCGGTGAGATCATTGAAACACCTATTACTGCAAACTTCCGTGAAGGCCTGACCGTTCTTCAATACTTCATCTCGACCCACGGCGCACGAAAAGGTCTTGCGGATACCGCGCTTAAAACAGCTAACTCAGGTTACCTGACCCGTCGTTTGGTTGATGTTGCGCAGGATGCTATCATCACTGAGACCGACTGCGGAACCCTGGATGGCCTGATGGTTGCGTCACTTACTGAAGGTGGTGAAATCATTGAGCATATTGGTGACCGTATTCTTGGACGCGTTGCCCTGGAAGACATCCACGATCCGATTACTGACGAAATCCTGGTTGAAGCAAATCAGGAGATCGACGAGTATCTGGTAAAACGCATCGAGGATGCCGGACTTGAGAAAATCAAGATTCGTTCGGTGCTTACCTGCCAAAGCAAGCGCGGGATTTGCGCCAAGTGCTATGGCCGTGACCTGGCACGTGGTCACAGTGTCAACATGGGTGAAGCGGTCGGCGTCATTGCTGCTCAATCTATTGGTGAGCCAGGCACACAGCTGACAATGCGTACCTTCCACATCGGTGGTACCGCATCACGTCACGCTGAACAAACGTCTCTGGAAGCACGAGCAGATGGTATTATCAAGTACATAAACGTGAATACCGTTGTAAACAATGAAGGTCATCACATTGTTATGAATCGTAATGGTGAAATTGCCGTTATTGATGAATCGGGTCGTGAACGCGAGAAATACACCGTAGTTTACGGTGCTAAAATCAAGATCGCACCTGATGGCGCAGTCAAGCAGGGTGTCACACTTGCAGAGTGGGACCCCTACACCATGCCGATATTGACTGAGGTTGCCGGTAGAATCAAGTTTGCCGACATAATCGAAGGCGTTACAATGGAAGAGCAGCTTGATGATGTAACCGGTCTTTCACGAAAGGTCATCATCGAGACAAAAGATACCGACAAACGTCCTCGTATTGCCATTAAGGACGCAAATGGCGAGGGTGGCGGAACAATCGGTCGCTACTTCCTGCCTGCCGGTGCAAACATTTCGGTTATCGATGACACTATCATCAGTGCTGGTGACATTATAGCTAAAATACCTCGGGAAACGACAAAGACCAAGGACATCACGGGCGGTCTGCCACGAGTTGCGGAACTGTTTGAAGCACGTAAACCGAAGGACTTTGCAGTTATCACAGAAATTGACGGCCGTGTGACATACGGCAAGGATGCCAAAGGAAAGCGTAAAGTTATCGTTACGCCGGAATTGGGTGAACCAAAAGAGTATTTGATCCCTAAGGGTAAACATATTAGTGTTCACGAAGGAGATCATGTGCGTGCAGGTGAGCCGCTCATGGATGGTTCATCCAATCCACATGATATCCTGAGAGTACTCGGCGTCAAAGAACTGGCTAAATACCTGGTTGATGAAGTACAAGAGGTTTATCGTTTGCAAGGTGTTAAGATCAACGATAAGCATATTGAGGTTATTGTTCGCCAAATGCTGAGACGGGTTCGAGTTAAGGACACTGGCGACACCAATCTGTTAGTCGATGATCAGGTTGAACGCTACGTATTTGAGCAGGAAAACGAAAAAGCTTTTGCTGCAGATAAACGTCCTGCGATTGCCGAACCTCTATTACTTGGCATCACAAAGGCGTCTCTCTCAACCGAGTCTTTCATTTCGGCGGCCTCATTCCAAGAGACAACCAAAGTATTGACCCAGGCAGCAATAGAAGGAAAGATAGACCATCTGCGGGGACTCAAAGAGAATGTCATCATGGGCCGACTGATTCCAGCCGGTACCGGCATCGCTCGCTACCGTGGAATTCGCCTGCAGACTGAAGTGCCTGTACAGCAGAGCACACCAGTTGCAGCGGAAAAAAGAGACGAAGAAGATGACGACGATTCACTTGAAGCGGCGTAATCTAAGCTGAACATTTGATAGTTTTTGATAACGGTCGGAGAAATATCTCCGACCGTTTTTTTGTGCCTTCAGGTGTTACCTATTTCTTGCTAACAATTTTTTTCCAACTGTTCCCAGCCAGCTCCACCAAACCATTTACTGTTCGTTCATAGAATTTCCTGATAGGTATGCTGTTCACGTGAATTGCACCGTTAATCCGTTCCACAGCAACATTGTCACCAGGTTTAAAAGTCGATATCTGTGAATAATGCTCTCCCTCCACTCCAAACAGGAACTTGTGTGTGCCGCCTTCATGGCGACAGGAAATGATCAAAACAACCACCTCAGGTTGACCATTCTTATAATTAAATCGGGCTGTAGACGTCACAAAAGAGCCCTCCAATACCCTGCCCAAGGAAAGCAGTGCATCGAGGGTAACACCCTTTGGCTTCAGCTTCCCTAAAGATGGCATCCCCCAAGGTTTAAATCTGTTGTGTTGACGCGAATGATAATGCTCGCTTCGTTCCAGCAAAGTTACGACGTTGTTGTTGATCGGGCCTCCAATCGAATGTGATAGGGCAGCTGCAAAACCACGCTCACGAATAAGCCAGTGGTTTTCAACTATCTGAATCATGCCGGTTGCCCCCAAAGGATGCCCCCTCCCCTTCAGACCACCTGTCAAGTTGGTCGGGAATTCTCCATTTTCCCCCGTCAGATTTTCATCCAAAAGAGCATCCATAAGTCGACTACTTGAAACAATACCAAGGTCCACCAGGTTGATCGGTCCAAAACCATTGAAGGGATCATGCATATTGACGTGCAGATTTCCTGCAAAAGAACGAATATTTTTTATTCCAGCCATACCATAAGCATATCCGGCGGCAGTGACAGTCGCCGGAAACGAATGAAAGTAGTTGCGGTCAGCAATGGTGGGAATGTCCGTGGCGCTACCAACGCCACTGACAAGAACATCTTGCGGTTTTGACGTTAGGATAATGGATGCCATTCCGTCTGACATTGGGCAAAAGTCATGATAACGAAGTGGATCCCAGTAAAGATAGTTTTTATTATTGGCTATCTGCCTGTAATAGTCGTCTAATTCGATTTTATAGTTTAAATGTGCATCAGGATTCCGTGCCGCATAGCGCTGGCTGCGCTGAGTCAGCAGGCCAGAGTAGGCGACCCACTCTTCTTCATTCAATCCAAGGCGCTCTTTAAGTGCACGGGCAACCAGCGCTCCACAGGCGGGCATGGTTAATCCGTATTCAGACTCATTGCGGTCTATAACACCCGCAATGATGCGGGTGGATTCTGACGTACTGGCATCACTCATTTTTTGAATGCCAACAGCAAGAACATGGTCAAAACGGCCGGATGCCACTTCAAGATATGCACTTTCGAAAGCTGATGCACCCGACGAAGAAGCGGTATCCACCAAGACCGATCTGGCACCAGATATACCCAATATTCCGGCTATTTTTGCCGCAGTATTATCAACTCCAGAGAACGCCGCCGGGTTTTGACTACCGACGACAACCGCCTCGATATCCCGACGCCGTACCGGGCTTCCATCAAAAATGTTACCGCAACACTCTGCCATTTCCAGAAAGGACATATTTTCCTTGTCACTTCCGTTGTACCGGCCTACCGGTGCCATCCATGAAGCTGCAATATACACTGAACGTGGTTGAAATATATTACTCATAACCATCTCCTTCCTACAAAACAGAACAGGCGCCCTTCATCAAGGACGCCTGTAGTTATCGCAGACAGCTGGGAACATCGTTAATTACTAGCGCAATACCTTGATGACAGCAGAGAAATCCTCTTCTCCAAGGCCGGCATCAACGGCCTGTCCGTAAACCTTGCTAGCCGCCTCCGCTGCGGGCAGATGCAAACCGACCAGACGGGCTGCATTAAGAACAACATGCAGCTGTTCGTGAACGTATTTGAGGGCAAGGCTTCTTGAAAAGTCTCCCCGCGCCATGGCCCTGCCCTTCCTGTGAAACAGAGGTGAAGCAACCCCACGTGTATCTAGAACCTCAAGTATGCGATCCGCGCTGAATCCCATTTTCTCGCCAAGTACGAGACCTTCTGCAAGAACTTCAACCAATTCAGACTGAACCATATTCACAATAAACATCATCTTTGTGGCATCACCGATCTGTCCGACATGAATAATATTGAGACCAAAACTTGAAAATGCTTCGCGACATTTCCCAACCAGAGACTGGTCGCCACCGGTTATGATTGTGACAAGTCCGTTAACTGCATGCTCTTTATTGCCCCACACGGGAGAATCAAGATATTGTACCTTTTTCTTTGCACACTCATCCGCCATCTTCAGAGTAGTATCCAGAGAATGTGACCCCATATCAGCCAGAATTGTCCCTGCGTCTATCCCTGCCAGAATTCCAGTATCACCAAAGAATAAAGGACCAAGTTCATCCCCCTCAGGAACAATAGCGATTACCAGATCGCGACCTTTGGCGGCGTCCTGTGCAGAAGTTGCGGCATGCGCTCCTAATGCAACCAACTCGTTCATGGCAACTTGATCACTGTCAAAGACCGTTAACTCATAACGCCCCTTGGTCAGATTAGCAGCCATATGTCGTCCAACGGTGCCCAATCCAATGAAACCAATTTTCTGCAACATGCTATACCCCCTGCTTTATAGTTATAATAAAAGTGTTTTATTTTATAATAGTTTTCGTTGACTAGCAATACTCAATCATCATTAATCTGATTATTATGTGACTGATTAGCGCGAAACTGTCACGCCAACACGACTGCACAAACCAGACAGCCTGCAAACAGTGCAGCGCGGCGACACCGGATGACAAATATTCTGGCCGAAAGCTACCAGCAGATCATTTATTGGAATCCAGTACTCTGCCGGAAGCTTTTTTCTCAACATTTTTTCCGATTCTTCCGGCGATTTTGTCGAAATATACCCCCACCGATTACAAATGCGATGAACGTGGGTATCGACACAGATGCCCTGTTTGCCAAAGCCGAGTGTCAATACAAGATTTGCGGTCTTTCGACCTACCCCCTTGAATACCAGAAGCTCATCTATCTCTTCAGGGACTGTTGATCCGTAGTCTGAAACCAATCTTCTGGATATTTCATTTATTTGCTCTGACTTGTTCCGGTAAAATCCGGCCGGGTAGATCAGTGATGCAATTTCGTCAATCGACAGTTCGGCCATGTCTGCAGGGTTTTCGGCGCGCGCAAAAAGTCGTTCAGAAGCTTTTGCCGTGACTTCATCTTTTGTACGCAAGGAGATAATGCAGGAAACCAGTACTTTGTATGGATTCCGTTCGCATTGAGCAACAATCGAGACTGCAGGCTTCTTCCAGGCAGCGTATTGTTCACGCAAAATTGAGACAGCAGTATGTATATCAATATCATTCAAGGCTGAGATATTAAACCAATGGCCAGACCGAAGCAATAGCGGTTTTACTTTTACACCTCCAGCCTGTAGTATGGATGGCATGAGCATCGATCTTCATACACACTCTTGTTATTCCGACGGCGTTTATTCCCCGGCGGAGCTGGTTTTGATGGCCAAACGGCTTAATGTGAATGTACTAGCAATTGCAGACCATGACTCCGTAGCCGGCATCCCCGATGCATTGGCTGCCGCTCTAGGTTCTGGAGTGGAAATAATTCCGGCCGTTGAGCTTTCCGTGCAGTTTGAACAGTTCAAGGATGTCCATCTGCTGGGGTATGGCATTGACTTCAGCGACCAATCTTTTTTGAGTCTAATAAATGAGTTTAGAAACAAACGAGAAAGACGCAATTATGAGATTCTGGAACTCGTGAATATCCAGCTGTCCTCGGAATGTCGTTCCCCAATAGGCATTGATGAGGTACTGGCCTTTTCACATGACGCCGTAGGACGCCCGCATATCGCCCGGGCGCTGCTCGAACGCAAGTATGTTGACACTGTAGAAGAGGCCTTTCAACGTTATTTGATACCTTGCAATGTTCCCAAGAGCTTCTGGAATTTTGAGGTTGCAATCAACGAGATTCACAGGATCGGCGGTGTCGCAATTCTCGCTCATCCCACAAGTATCAGCAAGAATCTACCAGAACTTAAACGCATAATATCTTCACTAAAAAATTTGGGACTTGATGGAATAGAAGTCTTCAACAATATGGGCTGGCCCCAGGAAATTGAGTTTCTAAGGCGGCTGGCAATTGTACAGAACCTGATCATTACTGCGGGTTCAGACTTTCATGGTATTGAGGAAGGCATTGAAATCGGAAAGGGGCGAGAAGGCATGCGCTTTGACGGCAGCCTGATCGCCCCTCTGATTGCAGGTATTACCAATCAACGAAGTAAATCCAGAAAAACTGGTTAGATTTTATCCTTATATGCTTTGTAGTTCACTATCTGAATATCATTAATAACCGAAGTAACACCCTTGAGTGATTTGACAATATTCACAGCGGCATTCTTTTGTGCTTCAGAGACAATATGACCTCCGAGATTTACGACACCCTTGTCAAAGGATATCGTAAAAGGGCGGTAATCTTCGAGAGACGGAGCGCTTAAAAGAGCCGTCTCGATTTTTTTAACCATAATCAGCGAATCTATAGTTGCAACCGAAGTCTTATCGGCATCTTTCAATGAGGGTTCTTTTGCCGCAGCAACTATACAGTCAATAATCGTATTTTCTGAAAGGCGGGATGTATTGAATATCATATCGTAATTGTTGGGGTTCCTCCAATCCCGATCAAAATAGAAATGGATGAAACCACCGCGCTGATGGTCGCTGCGACGTATAAGTGAACGGGCCATATCGGGATCGATCCATTCCCGTTCGGCGAAGCGCTCCACCCTCTCTTCAAAGTCAGCGATAAAACGAAGCCGCAGAACATTTTTACATCCCTGCAGCAGATCCTGTCCGCCACGACCATACACAATGGCATTACCTTTGCGAGCCAGGTCGAGGATAATAAGTTCTATAGCATTCAGTGCTGCGGCACGCTTGCGATCTTCGGCCGTAATGTATGCAGGGGGTTTTTCATCCACCAATTGCAATAATTCCGGCGTCAGGCCATATTGAGACGCCAGCATACTTATGCGTTGGCCATCAATCAACGTATACTTGAGCTTTTTAGCTATTTCAGTTGCAATGTGGTAAGCACCAGTACCCATCTCTCGCGACATCGTGATAACCGCCATTTAAACCCCTCCCCAAAATATAACGTAGTTGCGTTTATAGCATGTTACGTTTGCGTATACAAGGTGCTCGTGATACCGTACGTAAACTGCTCATTTAAAGAGGAACAATCGCGTGGATGAAGCCTTGTCTTTCACATTCAGACTACTACTATTTGCCGCCGTACACTCACTACTGGCAATACCGATTGTAAAACGTATATTAATGGGACAAAGTCGCTTGAGAAGACGGCATTACAGGTTAACATACAACTTGTTAGCAGTTGCGATGTTTGGCTGGGTCATGTCATCCTACAGCGATACAGCGGTGCTTTATGTTGTACCGGGAGCATGGAGTCTGGTCATGTATCTGTTGCAGGGAGTATTACTATTAATATTATTCAAATGTGTTCAAGATACGGGAGCGGCAGAGTTTTTGGGATTGTACCAATCCGACGCAATAAGGGATCGTTCTTCCAAACTGGTGACAAACGGCTGTTACGGTATAGTACGTCACCCGCTATATCTCTTTTCAATGCTGTTTATCCTGCTTAACCCGATTATTACGACCCGGTGGCTAATTTTCTCGCTCTTTTCAGCGTTCTATTTTGTTATTGGTGCACTGCTTGAGGAACGGCGGCTGACAAGGGAATTCGGTGAAGATTATAAGAATTACAAACAAACAGTTCCATTCATAATTCCCAACCTGTCAATATTCCGCCCCCACCCCGCAAATAGAGGCTGACTAACCGGCATAATCACTCAGTCTCAACTGAAACTGAGACGATCACCCTTCGCCGAGAGTTGCCAATTGAAATATCCAGCGGCAAGCGAATTACGGAACCCTCATAGGTAATATCTTGACTAGATAATGAGACCTGCGGTGCTTCTGAATGTTCCGAATAAGCTTCCAGCTTTTCGCAGTTTTGATCAGAACCGTAATCACTCTTGTTTGAAAGTTCCAGATCCAGGTTATCATACTCAGGTGGAGATGGATCCGACATTGCGACGGGCTTCTCTTTAACTACGACTTGATCCAGAACCATCCGGGAAAGTGTGGTCAATGCATCAAGCACTCCTTCTCCGCTAGATGCGTTTGAGCGACACACCGGCAGATATGGCAAATCCAGCGCGAAAGCCATTTCGGAATCATCCATTATCTGCGAACTATTGTCGTGATCATTGAGTTGAAGTATGGCAGGAGAATCATTCAGACCGACTCCATACGCCGACAGATAATCTCTTAGTTGTGACACAGCTTCTGTGGCAAGCGGTAAATGTTCAGGGACAGTATCAACCAGGACCACAATCCCATCCGCCCCTTTCAGAGTCATCTTCCATGTCGCGGGATTCGTAACCGGCCCCGTCAGGGTATAGATATGAAGACGAACATGGTAGCCATCCGGCAGCGCAGCTTCAAAAGGGCTAAAATCAAAAAACAGCAGATTATCGCCACCTGCCGGAATACATTTCAGTTCGCCGCGCAGAGCAGGCTTTATTCTCGAGTAGATGTAATTGATTGCCGTACTTTTGCCGCTGCCAGACGGTCCATAGTATATAATTTTGACATTTATTTCTTTTTTTGCATGATTAAACAGCGCCATCAGTTTTCTCCAGACATTGTCTATCTTTTCTTGTTCAACAGCATCCGCTTCGCCATTGTCGAGATAACAGACGTGATATTCTTGCTTTTGGCAAACCCGGCCAGATCTTTTTCTCCCATTGTGGCAAGGTACCGAATTGCACTCTGAACAGGTGTCCGGTTGTTTTCTATCAGGCTTTTTCGAATCTGGTAACTCTTGATCCACTCTTTGTTGGCACAGATGAGACGCATAATCTCATCGTTCTGAACACCCGCCTTGATCAATTTGAGTACTTCGGCCTCTGTTATGCGGGGGTTTTTCATGACACTGCCAGATACAAGCTTGTTCGTGTCCTTGATTAAAATCGAACGCCACTCCTTGTCTCCTGACAACGCCATTTTTATCTTCTCACCAATTCCCATCATCTGTGAAATCTTATATTTGCTTAGAAACTCCTCGCCCTCTTCGTCAACCACAACAGCTTCATCAGAAGATGCTTCATCTTCTTCCACATCATTATCAACAGGAATTATTGGTTGCTGCATAGCGGACAATTCATCTTGATCATCATTAGAGCATACATCGAGAACGTTGGGGGAAGGATTGGATGTGGGTGCAATATGGGAGCTGACATTTTCCGACAGAATGCGCATCACAGTATCAAGAACCTGCGGGTGTGCCGAATCAGACACGGAATACTCTGCGACCACATCTTCCGGCAGTATTTTAAGCTGATCTATCGCGGATGATTTTACCGCCTGATCCGGATCTTTGGACAGGCAAAAAAGGAGCGTAATCCTTTCGAATGGCTCCAATCCTGCTGCGGCCAGACAACCCGCCAGTCTGACTTCGAGAGGAATCCCCGGCCTGACGTATGCCGCCACGGCTGGGGATATTGTCATCTTAATCTTATTAGACATGCAGCGATTACGGTCTAATCAGGGCAGCCTTGATTCCAACACCTTTAAGCTTGCCAAGTGCGGATTCAGCAGACTTTTTGTCGCTGAACGGCCCGACAGTGAGGCTCTGTGTCGGAATGGCGACTTCAACACGTTTAATGCTGACAGCAAAACCGGCGGATGACAATCGCTCCTTCTCCGTAGAGGCACGAGAGTCAAGCAGATAAGATCCGGCAAAAACTGAATTTTTACCGGCCTGATCAATTATGAATGCATCGGATGTGTAACGCTTTAACTTGGTAAGTTCCGCTTGCGCATCGGCCCGGCTCGCAAAATCGGCAAGAAAAAGTCTGTTCATAGTCGTCTTTTTTCTAAGGCCAGGTTTCACAACCGGTGTAAGCCCTGCCTTGCGCACACGCCCCATATCAACGGACAGTGCTTCTTCGATCGCATATTGTCCTATTACAAGTGACCAGGAACCAGCCGAGGCATCCCGCCCGGCGTCAGCTTTAGTGGCAGCGACAGGCACTGCTGTGACTTTTTTAGGTTTTGTTGTTGCTACGGTATGTTTATTATCGGCACTCTTGACTGGTTCACTCTTTTTGGCAGCCACTGTGGCGGTTTTTTCCGCAGCCGGCTTCCTGGTTTCAACCTTTGCGGGAACCACTTTTTTTTCAGCTACTTTGGCAGGTTCAGTTTTTTTGGGTTCATCTTTCGGTTTAACAGGCAAGGCCGTCTTGGCAACCGGTGCAGGTGCAACGGCAGCAACCGGGGCTGGCTTGGCAACCGCGGCAGCTTGCGATACAGTTCCTTTTGCAGCTGCCAGCTCTGTCTTCGCAGCATCCGTCTTCTGTTCTGTGCCGGCAACGACACCATCACGAACCGGCAAAGGCATCTTGACAACCTGAGGGGCAGGCGCGGCCGCAGGCGGAGGGACGACCTGAGGCTTGATCAATCCGGTGAAGAAATATATGTATGAAAAACCGCCAACCAGCAGGAGAAGGAGTACCAAGAGGGCACTCTGATTCTTTTTTTCACCGGGTGCCTCCTGCCGTTCAGACTCTCCGGTCCCCTTACTGAACTTGAAATCCATGTAAAACCTCCGTTGTAATTCCTAGTGATTATTGTGAGATTCTTTTTTGCCCGCCTGCGCCTCGGCAATAACTTTTTGAGACAGATGCGTTGGCAACTCTTCATAATGAGAAAATTCCATACTGAACATGCCACGATCACTGGTCATTGACTTCAAATCATTCGAGTAAGCCAAAACTTCCGACATCGGCACAATGGTGCGGATAACCTGGGAGTTGGCCTTCGGCTCGACACCGATCACTTTTCCTCGCCTGGAATTGATATCACCAATCACATCGCCCATGTTTTCATCCGGGACAGTGATCTTCATATTCACAATCGGTTCCAGAAGAACTGGTTTGCAAACCTCCATTGCCTTTTTGAATGCCATTGAACCGGCGACTTTAAAAGCCATCTCGGATGAATCTACTGTGTGAAACGAACCGTCGTAGAGAGCCACCCTGAAGTCCACAACCGGATAACCGGCCAGAAATCCATCCAGACTAGCCTCCTGAATTCCTTTATCAACCGCCGGAATATATTGACGCGGGACGACACCGCCAACTATCTTGTCATCGAAAACATAACCTTCACCACGGGCGGTGGGCGACATCTCTATCCAGCAGTCTCCGTACTGGCCACGCCCGCCGGATTGTTTTTTATACTTGCCCTGAACTTTGGCAGTGCCGCGAATCGTTTCCAGATAAGGAACCTTAGGTGTCTTGAGCAACACCTCCACACCAAATTTACGTTTCATTTTTTCGACAATAACCTCCAGGTGAACCTGGCCCATGCCGGAGATAATGAATTCTTTGGTCTGGGAATCACGATGCGACTCAAGAGTCGGCTCCTCTTCAATCATCCTGTGAAGTGCATTGTGTATTTTATCTTCATCAGCCTTGGTTTTCGGCTCAATGGCATAGAATATGACCGGTAACAATTGCTTGGCCGGTTCGTAGATAATCGGTTTGGCAATATCGCAAAGGGTATCGCCCGTGATGGTTTCCTTCAACTTGGCCACCGCAACAATATCTCCAGCGACAGCCTGCTTGATGGGATGCTGTTTCTTGCCTTCCAGCTCGTATATCTGACCGATGCGTTCTTCTATCCCTTTGGTAGAGTTGAACACAGTCGAATCGGAGTTGAGTACGCCTGAGTAAACACGGAATATGGTAATTTTACCGGTGTACGGATCGGAAGTTGTTTTGAAGACTAGGGCTGAAAAAGGCTCTTTCTCGTCAGGAGCACGCTCGATAAACTCTTCTGTCTTGGGATGGATACCAACCGCTTTGGTGCGATCAAGGGGAGATGGCAGATAAGCGCAGATTGCATCCAGAAGGTGCAGAACGCCGATATTTGCCGTTGCGGAACCGCATAACACAGCCGTGAATGTGTTGCGCATGGTGCCGACTCTGAGACCGTCAATTATTTCTTCTTCCGTCAACTCACCCGTTTCGAGATACTTTTCCGTCAAGGCATCATAAGCTTCGGCAACCGTCTCAACCAGATGTTCCCTCAGTCGGGAGGCTTCATCGGCATACTCGGGAGGGATAGGCCCCTCGGTAAATTTGCCTGAACCATCCAGATCGTAAAAGCAGGCTTTCATTGTAACCAGATCAATGACGCCTTTGAATTCAGATTCAAGACCGATCGGCATTTGGATCGGCACGCCCCGTGCCCCCAGGGTTTTTTCCATATCATCTATGGCACGCAGAAAGCTGGCACGTTCGCGATCAAGCTTGTTAACAAATGCAATGCGCGGTATTTCAAACTCATTCGCCCATCTCCAGATTTCTTCTGTTTGGGCCTTGACGCCTGAGATGGCAGAAAGAATAACGACTGCGCAGTCCAGGGTGCGCATGCAGGCGCGTGTATCGGCAATAAAGTTGCCATAACCGGGAGTATCGACGATGTGAATTGAATGTCCCTTCCATTCGCAATGGTCAAGGGCGGAGGTGATTGATATTTTCCGTTTGATCTCTTCCGGTTCAAAATCCATGGTGGAGGTCCCGTCATCCACACGACCCAGACGGTCGATCATGCCGGTGTCGAAGAGAATCGCTTCGGAAAGCGAGGTTTTGCCGGCACCGCCGTGCGCGATGATACCCAAGTTGCGGATCTTGCTGGTTTCAAACTGTCCCATAGAACTGCCTCCTTGTGTGCATAAATAGAATTTCTACTCTATTCAAACAAATATCTTGGTCACTAAGCGATCTTTCACCACGGACAATAATATCCGAAAATATTTCTTTGTCACTACGTCAAATAAAGGCTACCTGTTCCTTTCATACAATATGCGCAGTCCATCCAGTGTCAGAAACTCGTCAACCTCATCTATGGTTTTTGATTCCGGCGCAATCAGAACAGCTAAGCCGCCGGTGGCCACAACCCGGAACTTTTCGTCACTCTCCGCCCGGATATTCTCAACAATGCCGTCTACAAGTCCAACGTAACCGAAAAATATTCCGGCTTGCATCGAATTTACCGTATTTTTTGCAATCACTTGCGGTGGCTTGACAATATCAACCCGGGGCAGCTTGCTGGCCCTTTGGAAGAGTGCCTCCAGTGAAATCGCCAGTCCTGGCGCAATGGCCCCGCCACAGTATTCACCCTTTCCGTTAACATAGTCGAAGGTCGTAGCCGTCCCGAAATCAACTATCACCAATGGGCATTTATGCTTTTCAAATCCTGCAACCGCATTAACGATCCGGTCAGCGCCAACTTCACGAGGATTGTCATACTGTATCGGCATACCGGTCTTAATCCCAGGCCCTACCACGAATGGAGTCAACCGGAATAAATCACGCGAGATGGCTTCCATCACTCCGGTCAGAGGCGGGACCACCGAGGAAATGATCGTTGCTTTAATTAATGAAAAATCCAGCCCGGCCTGACTAAACAGGCTGTGCAATAGCACCGCATATTCGTCAGAAGTACGCGACTTGTCCGTGGAGAGACGCCAACTGCGCATTAGCCGATCGTTCCCGTAAACTCCCAGAACGATATTACTGTTACCGACATCAATAACCAGAAGCATTCAGATCACCCTCACATCACCGCTAACAATACGCTCAATCCGACCGCCACCGGATCGCAGCAACAACGCCCCGTCAGCATCTATACCCATAAACAGGCCGCTGGTTTGCTCAATCCCTCCATCACTTACTGACACCGCTTTCCCTTTGGCATTACAACGCAGCTGCCATTCTTCACGAACCGGCCCGAATCCGTGCTCAAGGAAATCGGCATACAGCTTATCAAGCTCATTCATCATGGTGGCAGCAAAACGGGTTCTGGAAACCTTGGAACCGGATTCCAGCAGAAGAGAGGTCGCCGGATAGCGCAGATCTTCAGGAAATTGATCCGGTGACATGTTAAGATTAACGCCAATGCCAAGGATGATAAAATTAATGCAGTCGGTTTCGGCACTCATCTCATTAAGTAGGCCGGCAACCTTCTTACCGCCAATCAGCACATCGTTAGGCCATTTGATCTCTGGCTTCAAGCCGGTTGTCAGCTCAATGGCCCTTGTAACGGCCACAGCGGAAAGAAAAGTCAGCTGAGGTGCTTCATTCGGCATAATTGACGGGCGAAGAACGACAGAACAGTACAAGTTCACGCCGGCTGGCGAGGACCAGACCCGACCCCGTCGCCCTTTTCCACCAAACTGGGCATCAGCGACAACCACAGCGCCCTCCGGTGCGCCATCTTCAGCAATTCGAAAGGCATCAGAGTTGGTGGACGTTGTTTGCTTGAGACAATCCAGACGTTTACCGACACGCAGGGTATTCAACTGTGCTTTGAGTTCAACTGAATCAAACCATTCCGGTGAGGAGACCAGCCGATATCCGCGGGAGGGAACCGCTTCAATCACATGCCCTAGCTCACGCAGGGAAGATATATGCTTCCAGATTGCGGTGCGGGACACTCCAAGTTCCTTACTGACATACTCACCTGACACAAAACCGCCGTTGTCACGGAACAGCCGCAGGATGGTACAGGCTTTCTGATGCATGAAAATCCCTCTGGAATCGGTCAGGTGTTCCTCTGTTTAGTCAAGAAGCATGGAGATGTCCATTGCTCTTGGAGAATGGGTCAGAGCACCCACCGAAATAATATCAACTCCGGTTTCGGCAATGGCTCGCACTGTTTCGAGATTGACCCCACCGGAGGCCTCAACCACGGCTTGACCGGCTATGGTCGCTACGGCCGTCCGCATATCATCGAGGGTCATGTTATCGAGCATGATGATATCGGCGCCCGCTTTCAATGCTTCGTCAACCTGCATCAGATTTTCAGTTTCAATCTCTATTTTAAGCGTATGGGGAATATAGGCGCGGGCCCGTCGTACAGCCTCGCTTATGCCACCTGCGGCGGCAATGTGATTCTCCTTAATCAATACACCATCGTACAATCCGGTCCGGTGATTATGTCCCCCGCCGATGCGCACGGCATACTTCTCGATCTCCCGCAGGCCGGGAGTTGTTTTGCGGGTATCAACTATCCGGGCGTTAGTTCCCTCAACCGCGGCAACATACCTGGAAGTAAGAGTGGCGATTCCGCACATTCTCTGAAGTATATTAAGAGCGACTCTCTCTCCCATCAGCAGATCGGCTGCATCGCCGTTAATAACAGCCATGACGGCACCCTTTTTCAGATGGTCACCTTCCGCATAGTTGCTCTTGAAAACAACGTCAGAATCAAGGCGGCTGAATACGCGACCGGCTATCAATAAACCGGCGACCACCAACCCCTCTTTGGCTATCAAACGCGCCTCGGCGGGTCGTCTTTGCGGCACAACCGCTTTAGTTGTAATGTCTCCGGTGTGGATATCTTCCAGCAACGCCTGCTCTATCATGCGATCTATTGTTATCATATGGGGCTACCTTGGCTTGAAATGGTGACAACCTATATCACAGCGTATTAATCCTATCAACCGCAAAACCAAGCTATTGGATGTCGTATTCAGGCGGGAGAATTTACAATTGACGATAATTAACTCAGTCTGTATAGTGGGGCGCTAAAATGTGTTATTCAATCAAGTAGTAAGGAGTCGTCTTCATGCAGAAACAGATATTATTTTTGGCCCTTTCACTCTTATTCATGTCCGTCATATGCGCCGGAGCTGTCGAAACAAAAAATATTTCCTTTACTTTTAAAAATTCCGAACCGGTTGTATTCAGTCACGAAATCCACCTTAAAAAATACTACAACAACTGTAGAATCTGCCACGATGCAATCTACAACCTGAGAAAAAGAAAACATTTCACCATGGCTGAAATGGAAAAAACCAAATCGTGCGGAGCATGCCACAGCGGAGTAAAGGCATTTAGTGTCGCATCAGAAAAAGATTGCGTAAGGTGCCACAAAGGCAAACCGCGTGATGTCACCTACAACATCAAAGGTTTGGGCTCCGCAGTATTCAGCCACGCCATCCACATCGAAGCTACCGGCGGGGCCTGCAAAAGCTGCCACAACGGCAAGGTAATAACCGGCAAGGAAAAATCAGTAACCATGGCCGAAATGGAAAAAGGTCGCACCTGCGGTGCCTGCCATGACGGCAAGAAGGCGTTTACTGTAACGGCTAATTGCGACCGTTGCCACAAAGGGCTGAAACCGAGAGAAATTACGTTTAACATCAAGGGAGTGACCCCCGCCACGTTCAGCCACGACTTCCATACCCAGGCTTATGGCTGCAAAGATTGTCACACCAAGAGATTCCCCTACAAAGCCTCCGCTGGCAAAGCATCCATGGCCGACATGGCCAAGGGTAAATCCTGCGGAGAATGCCACAACGGCAAAGAAGCCTTTGCATCAACCGGTGACTGCGACAGGTGCCACAAAGGCATGAAACCTGGCAAGATCACTTTCAAAACCTCAGTAGGTGAAGCCGTTTTCAGCCATGATTTCCATACTCAGGCATACAAATGTTCCGATTGCCACACCAAAATTTTCGCATTCAAGGCCGGCGCAAACAAAGCCACCATGGGTCAAATGGAAAACGGCAAGTCGTGCGGCACCTGCCACAACAAAGGCAAAGACGCCTTCTCGGTTCAGGATGATTGCGGCAAATGCCATAACATGTAGTACGAAAAGGCTACTTGTTTTAAAAAAAGGCGTTCTCCCATTCGGAGGACGCCTTTTTTGTTAAGCGAAAAGCTGGATAAAACCTTTTACTTAGTTGCGACGCTGATCTACCACATATTTGCTGCCGCTTGATTCCTTGGCGACTTTTTTCAACTCGGCAGCCACTTCCGCAACTTTGGCGGCATGCCGCAGTTTCGGCATATCCATCGGAACCACTGCAATGGAAACTGACAATAGCGGCACATCTTCCTTCTCACCCTTGCGGTTAGTACCGGGGTAGTGGCCGCGCCTTTTGGTTTCCTCATCGAACAGGTCGAGCACGATCAGATCAAAATGGGTGATGATCGTCTGACAAACAGCTTCGGCTTGATCATTAGGCACTATACAAACAAAATCATCCCCGCCGATATGCCCGCAAAATCCGCCACCGGAATCCCGCACCGCATTGAACATGATTCTCGCTGTCATCCTGATGACTTCATCGCCATGCGAAAAGCCGTACTCGTCGTTATAAGGCTTGAAATGATTGATATCGACATAACAGACGGACACCGGCAGACCCAGGTCACTCTCGATAGCCCGCTGAATGGAGGTATTTCCCGGAAGTCGTGTCAGGGGATTATTGTCGAAAATTCGCTTCAAACGCGAGAGTGACAGGGTGATACGGGAAAACAACTCACTGTAATTAAGTGGCAGGGTAACAAAATCGTCCAAGGGGCAGCTATTCCAGTTAAAAGTGTCATTATCAATTGAGACGACCAGCCCCAGAATCGGAATAGCACTGAAATAACTGTCACTTCGAAGTGTAAATACAATCTTCGAGCTGCATTCGGTATCTGTGGATAAATCAATAATCAACAAATCTGGGGGGTCCGCGTAGAACATGCCCATGGCAGAATCGAAACATTGCATACAACTGACCTGATAACCTTTACTGTGCAGGCGAAGTTGAATATGCGAGGTCAACTGGATATCGGAAGAGACTATTGTGATTCTGGTCGGCTGAGGCATTACTCGCCCATCATTTCCAGGCTGAAGTTTTTGACTTCAACCAGCTTGTCCTCGATTTCCGCAACTAATTCGGCCAGTATTTGTTCATTCAGCTTGAGGGTGTCCCAGGCAACTTTTTGTATCACCGGAACGAAACTGTCACCGCTGTTTCCAAATCCACTAGCCTTGATCAACACATCGGCAATGTGAACAACCGAAGTTTTTATACGGTGATTATCTGATTTGATCACATCATGGTGAAAGGAGATTGGTTCGCTCAACTTTTCTGGCAAAAACCAGCTTTTTGATAACCAGCCACCGATCTCGGCATGGTCGGTATCGATGATATCACGTTCAGCCTCGATCATATAAATCTGCCTGTCCCGGACTAGTTTCAGGACCTCCTGTTCCGCTTCACTGCATTTCAGGCTGACGAGAACCTTGCCGATATCATGCAGTAATGCTGCTGTCGCAATCTCCTCGCATTCCGGCAGTTCCAGCTTACGTGCCAGCAGGTTGGCGGCCACACCCACCCCGAGAGAATGTTCCCACAAGCCGACACTGTTCTTCTCCATGATGGCAAAAATGGAGGAAGAAAGCGCCAGGCTCTTAACAACATTGACTCCAAGCAGAATCATAGCGTTGGAGATCGTTGAAACACGGTAAAATCCATAGGATGGAGAGTTGGCAAGGCGCAGTATACGGGCGGAAAGAACCTGATCCGAGGAAACGATCTTCGCCATTTCCTGAACAGAGGCTTTGTCGTTGTTTGATAATGCATTCAGCTTATTTATAACGCCAGGCAGTGTTGGCAGCGTCTTGGTGTCCATGATAATTTTTTTCAGTTCGCCACGTTTATCTTCCACCTTCGCCCCCCATGGATTTGGTCAGGTGTGCCTTGTAGATATCATAAAGCATGGAGTTAAGCGGTTCCTCCCGACACTTTTCAAAGCGCTTGTCAAGAGCCTGCAGCATCTCCTCAATAGATTGCCCGCCTTCTTCCCAGACAGGATGTCCATCAACGTACACAGTCTGAACATCCATTTGATCCAAACGCGTAATCAGCGCATCGGTCAGTACGGTATCTTTTCCGCAGATCGGCATTCCGGCCGGAACACCGCCTCGAAAAACATCTTTGGCCAGAACCATTCCCGCCTTGGCAAGCATTATGGGGATTTGCTGCATATTTTACCTTCTCGAAGCCAATTTATTAGACACTGTAACGGGTGGATATTAAAGGTAACAACCCTATAAGTCAATCCATTAAGCTTGCGAATTCTGGTGTAAAACCAGCCATAAACAGGCAATTACAAAGCATCCTAATTTTAAATGCCGGTTTTCTGGCGATAAACATATTTATTTCCGACTTACCGCGCTTTGGCTGTATGCCTGAAAGTGCTTGAAACGAGTGCCGCGGCTCCGAACAAACCGGCATCATCACCCAGATCCCCTTTTACAATCTTAAGATCCTGATATATTTCCGAAAAGCATCGTTTGGAGAGTTCTTCGCGAAGAACAGGCTCAATCAGGTCAAGACTTCCCCCTACCCCTCCCCCGACAATTATTGCTTCCAGATTAAGGACATTGGATATCGACGCCAACGCAATGCCGAGCCACCTCCCCATTTGCCTGAATGCTTCACGGGAAACATGATCCCCCTCTCTGGCCATTACGGCCAACTCCTCGGCTGTCAAAGAACGATAGCGGTCAGCTTCTGCCGGGAACGAATCATCTATGGAGCGCTGCAAGGCATCGGCAGATACATACCTTTCCAGACAACCATGATTTCCGCAAGGACAGGCATGACCGTCAGGGTTCACAGTAACATGCCCAAACTCTGAAGCAAACCCGCCCGAACCTTTCCAAAGCCTCCCGTCCAGTATAAGACCGCTCCCGAGCCCGGTACCAATGGTAATAACCATGAATGAGGAAAATTCGCGACCGGCACCAAAGAGGTGTTCGCCAACGGCAATTGCATTGGCATCGTTGGCGCTCTCCACCTTCAGGCCGGTTTTTTCGGCCAGAAAAGATGAAAGATTAAATCCATCCAGCGGTCGCATATTTACGGAAGCGCGAATAAACCCGTCACTGTCAACCAACCCCGGAATACCGACACCAACGCCAACGACATCAAAACTTCGAGAAGCGGCTTCCTGCCGCAAATCTTCGATGCCGAACAGCAGACGTTCGCAAAACGCATCCCTTCCTTCCGCAATCAAACTGGAAAACTTGCGCCGGACAAGCACATCACCTGCCATAGTTATCAACGCCAAACGCAGGTTTGTACCGCCAATGTCAATACCAATCGTACAAAAACACATATGGTCTGCTCCGTTCTGGTTTTTTCGATTGTATCAATTGCCTCCGAACTGGCAAGCCCGATTTTTGCTGGTCAATAGAATGATTTTTTATTGATCGGGATTAACTGCTTGACATACTAGTTTTAAGAAGTCTATTGTTTTTCACTTTTAGTAAAAGAATCATACCATTAACGCTATATAAACAGCTGTTTTTTTATCAGCACTAAACCGGAGGTCTAAAATGTCAAAGTTCAAGGATTCACTTGAGTACCATTCCAGCGGTCGCAAAGGCAAAATCGAAGTCATCTCCACCAAACCGTGCCAGACCGCCGCCGACCTCTCTCTGGCCTACTCACCCGGCGTGGCCGAACCCTGTCTGGCGATCCAGCAGAACCCGGAGGACGCCTACAAATATACCGCTAAGGGGAACCTGGTGGCGGTTGTCTCCAACGGCACCGCCGTACTCGGCCTGGGCAACCTGGGCGCACTGGCCGGCAAGCCGGTCATGGAAGGCAAGGGCATCCTCTTCAAGCGCTTTGCCGACATCGACGTCTTCGACATCGAACTGGACACCGAAGATCCGGATGAGATCATCAAGGCCTGCCAGCTGCTGGAGCCGACCTTCGGCGGCATCAACTTGGAAGATATCAAAGCCCCGGAATGCTTCTATATCGAAGAGACCCTCAAAAAGACCATGAAGATCCCGGTTTTCCACGACGACCAGCACGGCACCGCCATCATCTCCTCGGCCGCCCTGATCAACGCCCTGATGCTGGTTAACAAGAAAATAGAAGACATCCGCATCGTCGTCAACGGAGCCGGAGCCTCGGCCAACTCCTGCGCCAAGCTGGCCATCGCCCTGGGTGTCAAGCCGAACAACATGATCATGTGCGACACCAAAGGGGTTATCTACAAAGGTCGCGTGGAAGGTATGAACCCCTACAAAGAACTCTTCGCCGCCGAGACCCACTTCCGCACTCTGGAAGAGGCCGCCGCCGGAGCCGATGTCCTGTTTGGTCTCTCCGTTAAAGGTGCTTTCACCAAGGAAATGATCTCCAGTATGGCTCCCAACCCGATCATCTTCGCCATGGCCAACCCCGACCCGGAAATCACCCCGGAAGACGCCTACTCCGTACGTGGTGACGTCATGATCGCCACCGGCCGCTCCGACTATCCCAACCAGGTCAACAACGTGCTCGGCTTCCCCTTCATCTTCCGGGGCGCGCTGGATTGCCGTGCCACCTGCATCAACGAAGAGATGAAACTGGCTGCCGTCCACGCCCTGGCCAAACTGGCCCGTGAAGAAGTACCCGAGTCGGTCTGCAAAGCCTACGGCAACGTCAAATTCAGCTTCGGCCGCGACTACATCATCCCCAAACCGTTCGACCCGCGCGTCCTTCTGCATGTCGCCCCGGCCATCGCCCAGGCCGCCATGGATACCGGTGTCGCCCGTCAGCCGATCGAAGATATGGCCAAATACATCGAGCATCTGGAATCAACCCAGGGCAAATCCAAAGAGATCATGCGCATGATCATCAACAAGGCCAAGAGCGATCCCAAAACAATCGTCTTTCCTGAAGGTGATAACGAGAAGATCCTGCGGGCCGCCCAGGCGCTGGTGGAAGAGGGTATCGCCAAACCGGTCCTGATCGGCGACAAGAAAAAGGTCGAACAGAAAATGGCCGAACTGAACATCGAGCTGGACGTGCCGATCATCGACCCGACCGACTCGGAACTGACCGAAAAGTATGCCGAAGAACTCTACACTCTCCGTCAGCGCAAGGGTCTGACCCTCTCCGAATCGCTGCGCATCCTGCGCCGCAAGTCACGCACCCACTTCGGCTGCATGATGGTCCGCAGCGGCGACGCCGATGCCCTCCTGGGCGGTATCGACACCCACTACCCCGAAACCATCCGTCCGGCGCTGGAAGTGGTCGGGAAACAGAAAGGGCTCTCCAGCGTCCACGGCCTGTACATGATGGTCTTCAAAAATGATGTCTACTTCCTGGCCGATACCACCGTCACGATCGACCCGACCGCTGAAGAACTGGCCGAAACCGCCATCCTGGCGGCCGAAAAAGTCCGCATGCTGGATATCGAACCACGGGTGGCCATGTTGTCTTTCTCCAACTTCGGCTCGGTCAACCATCCCCAGGCCAAGAAGGTCAGAAGAGCGGTGGAAATCGTCAAGGAACGCGCCCCGGAACTGATCGTGGAAGGGGAGATGCAGGCCGATACGGCCGTCGTCCCTGAAATCCTGGAAGGATTCACCTTCTCCAACCTAAAGACCAATGCCAACATCCTGATCTTCCCGGACCTGAACTCGGGCAACATCTGCTACAAACTGCTGCATCATCTGGGTGGCGCCGAAGCGATCGGCCCGATCCTGATGGGTATGGACAAGCCGGTGCACGTCCTGCAGCGCGGCGACAGCGTCGATGATATCGTCAAGATGGCGGCCATTGCCGTGGTGGATGGCCAGAACAACTAATCTACTGATGGCACGACAATTGAAGGTTGATTTTCAGTTCAAAAAGCACGGGACAGACAAAGAGCTGCACCTCGTGCTTTTTTCTTGTCATAACGGATAGTTGCACTGCAATGTTAATTTCATTGCTTTGGATTTGCGTCCCAAAGCTACGCAAAACGGCTTGCATCTGGCGCAGCACTCGGCCATTTGACGCACAAACAAGAGATGTATCCAGCAAAAATACAATAATTCTGAGGCATTATACTAATTTTTTGTTTTGACATACCACCAAAATTAAATTAAGTTTCGAGCGTTTATGGACCACCAAACGCAGGAGGCACCATGTTCCTTCTCCCTAAAGGCAACCCTTTATTTGAGAATCTGGCCGTCACAAAACTCAAATTGCCGGAAGTTCTTTCAAAACTGAGTACCGGCAGCTTCACCGGTTACTCCAGCTTTGTATTCCAGGCCAGTACTGTCATTCTGGTATTTGAGGCAGGAAAACTGGTAAGTGCGCTGTTCGAAGACCGAAACGGGAAAAGGCAAAACGGTTTTGAAGCGCTTACCACGCTGGCTGAACTGATGGTGACATCAGGCAGCGGCACAATGAATGTCTACAAACTATCCAAAGACCTCACCATGTGCATACATGCCCTTCTGGAGGGTGAGACCCTTTATAAGGCACAAGAACTCAAACTGATTGACATCAACTCCCTCCTCAAAAGAATCAAGGACGATCAATTAAACGGTTGCCTTCGTATTTACACCCAGGACCACTCAGCCATGATTTTTTATAAGGAAGGCAATCCGCTCGGCTTTTTCCATGACGGTTCCAGCGACATTGAAACGTCATCTTCAGAATCTCAAAAGATAGCCGGATTACCCGGCGCCAAAATAGACCTTTTCACCACTCAGAGTGTGGAAGAAATCATGGGGATCAATCTTCTGGAAGTCACCAATATTCAGAAAATATGGGACAATTCAGTCGCGATCAACCAATCGGAACTTGAAAAAACAAGCAAGGACCGGCAAGAACGTGACACTAAACTGGTCTCGGTCAGACTTTACGAACTTGAAGAACAAGTCAAGGTCATAGTCGGCGAATATGTAGGCAGAGTCGGAAGAGGAATAGTTGACAAGGAACTGTCCGAAAATGGCGGCAATTCATGCCTGATAGATGATGCTGGCTTTGTCAAGTTTCTGAATGGTGTGGAACGGGCCGCCAAACTGCTAATCAGTGGCACTAATATCAAGCTAATGGTGGAAAAGCTGAATCTGGCCATCACTGACGCAAAATCTGGATTTTAATTTAGGCACGCATCGGAGGATATATGGAAAAGTTTATTGAACTTATTACCCAGATGAACTCGTTTGATCTAATTCAAGTAATATTCTGGGGACTGGCAGGCGCGATAAGTTTTTACTTCAGTATCGGCAATGCAAGGGTCTGGACCAGCATATCGATAGGGTTTTTCCTCATCTTTCTGAGCCAGGCATACGGCATCAATCCCTGGGGGCATTACCAGAAACTGACCGCCTTCCACTATATCGTGGGCACCGTGGCAATCATGATGATAACCCACGGTTTTCTTGAGTATTACGTATTTTGTCGGACTTTCGAAATATCCGGCAACAAACTCGTCGTTTACCTGAGCACGCTCGGGATCCTCGCCGCATCCGCCGGTTTTCTAATCATAAACCCGACTCCAAGCCCGAACACGATCAGAAACATTAGAATGGTCGAGAACGCAATCTGGGTTTTTCTCTGCGTTATGAACATGGAACTGGTCAGAAAAATCTACCTGGCCATCAAAGGTTCTGATATTTCGAAAGGCTTTATAGCTTTCGGCCTGGTTTTTTTATTGATTTTCCTCTGGAGAGGTTCCGAGCTGTACCTCCAGGTCTTTCAATGGGACCGCGACTGGCAGGACATCTTGACACTCATGACGGACGAAGTTTCAGATATTGATCAATATATGGGAAGGGTCGAGTTCTCGAGGGAAGTACGACGGTATGCCGGCCTGCTATCAGGCGTTTCCGTAGGAGCCACATTCTCCTACATCTACCGTCTGTTGAAATAGAAAAAATCGGAAACTACTGCGCAAAGGAGCGGAAATGCATTCACAGCTAAAGTTATTGCCTGTTCTTACTGCATTACTGTTTGCTGTTTCGCTGACCGGATGCGGAGAAAAGAGTGTCACGGCGCCTGCCGCCACTTCAAAACTGGAAGAATCACAAGCCTGCATCGGTTGTCACGGCGGGATTACCTCTACCGCAAAATCTTCCGGAAAGGTGACAGCCGACTCTTACGGCAACGAGTGGCTGCGCTCCAGCCACAACACGAAAAACGGAGCAAGCTGCAAAGATTGCCACGAGCCCCATACAAATCACCCGGATCCTGGCAACTGCAACCTGTGCCATGGCAACTACCCGGCATCCGGATCATCCGCGATAAAAAACCCTGATATTGCCGGAAAGTGCGCCAAATGCCATACAGTTAAAGGTGGCTTCAGCATTTCAAGCTTCAACGGCATCCTGAAAAACAGTCAGTCAATCCATTTCAACAACCAGACCGGAGCAGGTTACCCGGCCTCTTTTGTAACTTCCACGACAACCGGCTCATGCCGCACTTGTCATAATCCTCACGACACTGCGACAAATATTGCAACTCTGCGGGCCTGGTCACGGTCCGGGCACGGCGATACTACCGCCGCTCCCTGGACAACCTATGACTTCAAATCACGCGTTGATTGCAACCGCTGCCACACAACTACCGGCTTTTTAAAATACATCACCGATAATAATGACAGCGCTGCCTGGGGTATTGCTTCCGACAAAACCAAAGAAGTTTTGATGTGCAGCGCTTGCCACCTCAATTACAGTTACGCAGTCAGAACTACCGGACCGGTGACGGCTAACTATGCCGGTGGAGTGTCAATCTATCCTGATGCCGGAACATCCAATCTATGCCTTAACTGTCATGTCGGCCGCACCAGCGGTGCCACTATAATGAATGTCCAGCGCAATTATACCAGTGCAGCCTTCGTAAATTCGCACTACCTGACAGCAGGAGGCACCCTGTTCGGAAAAATCGGGTATGAATTTACAGGCCGTGAATATACCGATCCAAGCTTTTACGCCCACAGGTTCATCGGCACAGCCGATAGCCGCGGCAATGCTGCTGTCGCTGCCGGCAGCGGTCCATGTGTCGGATGCCACATGGCTAACAAGACCCAGCCTGGGGAAAAGCACACTTTCAAACCATACATCGTATCAGGAATCAAACTCTCCCCGACATGCGAAACCGCCGCATGCCACGGTTCAACCTCCTCCACGCCGACACCGCGTGACCAGGATTGGCTCAAAAACACCTGGCAACTCCAGTACCAGGATGCCCTGGCAGCACTCAAATATATTCTGGCGACCAACAGTTACCGCAAACTTTTCTTCATCACTTCAAACCCCTATTTCACGAATAAAAAATGGTATTCAGTGGGGGGGCCGGTTTCAGATATAACGGTTTCGGGTATGAACAACATGGGTGCTGCCTTTAACTATAACCTTCTGATTCATGACAAGGGGGGTGTCGCTCATAACCGCTACTATACCCGTCGCCTGCTATATGACTCAATCGACTGGCTGGACGACAATTTGATGAATAATTCGGTGGGAAACACGCTGAATTCGCTGCCAGGCAGTGGCGACACCGCATTCAAGGCAAATGCCATTACTTATCTTATCAACCCGGATACAACTGTAAATGGCACGGAACGCTATTAATGTTTAGACCTTTCTGGAGGGAGTTTTGTATGCATCCATCGAAAAACAAAATATCGTTCGGCACCGTTTTTTCCATATTTATTCTGCTTGTTTTGGCATCCAATAATGCAGATGCCATTCCGGCCTTCACCCGTGCCAATAAAGTCGAATGCAGTACATGCCATACCATCTACCCGGAATTGAATGAATATGGCGAAGCTTTCCTGAAAAATTCCTACGTATATTTTGGCAAGGGAACCAAAAACAGCAAATCCAAGGGAGTAGATCCGGCACCACCCCCGTCAAAAAGTGCAGATCCAGAAACAATACAGCCTGGAAACAAACATACCAAAATAAAAGGTTCCGGTGATGCAGATACACTGGACAAACTGAGGGGCGGGGCAATGCTGCCGGTTGATGACGCCGTGACGGCAACACCGGCTCCACCGGCCACAGAGCCTAAAGTCGAAAAGCTGCCAGCTGCCTCCAAAGTGGAAACAAAACCGGAAGGAATCATGTTATCGGCAATTCCGGATCAGCTTCCGATCTCATTTACAGCAACCCTTCACGGGACCTATAGCAGCAATGCAGTCAATGAGTTCGACTTTTCATCCCGTGCACTCAAACTTAATGCCGGTGGAAATTTTGCCGAAAAGGCCGGATTTTTTGGGAACTATGTAGTCTACACAGAAAATGTTGCAAATATCACCAACACCAGCCAGACCCCAACAAATATGACCGGCAAAAATGATATCGGAGAGCTTTTCCTGATCTGGCGTCACGCACTTGGCACTCCGATAAATCTGAAGGTCGGGCGCCTGCAACCCAAACTCGGCCTCTGGAAATCCAACAACAAGCTGGCGGTCACGAATTCCTTTGCACCATATGCATACACTGTTGGCAGCAAATCCGTCTTCAGGCTGGAGCAGCCGCAGGACGCCCTCGAAGCCAATGCGGTTTTGGCCAATCGCCTTTTCGTGGCAGGCGGAGTCGTCAACCGCAAACATCAGAATACAAAAGAAGGTTACGGCCATGTCTCATACAAATTCGGTGGTGCTGACTTCGTTGCAAATGAACCGGACATTGACCTTAACAAAGAGGAAAGCATCTTCGACTTTTTATCGGTAACAGTTGGCGGCTATGGTTATTTTGGGACAAACGGCGAACCCAATACCACGGCAGGCTCAGCCCCTACGCAAAACAAGTTCTTCCGTACCGGCCTGGATCTGGATATTCTTTACAAATTATTCAGAATACGTTTAGCCGGTGTTGTGGGGCGAGATGACAACCCGGAACTGACCGCGGTAAAAGTGGCGACCAGATCGTATGTTGCAGCAATTGAAGGAGAATACAGTTTTCTGCAAAACCTGATCGGTGCGGTAAGATTTGAGTATCAGGATGACGGCCGCGGTTATGTGCGCCGTTATATCCCGACCCTGGGATACACGCCATTGCAGAATGTGAAGGTCGCAATGGAATACAAGCACGAGATTGCAACATCATACAAATCATCACCAACCACTGTATCTCAGGATTTTGTAAACCGCATAGGCACGCTTGGAGTAACTTTCAGTTTCTAATTTATTAATTTTACGGACCAAGTACCAATAACTGCAATTATTCCAACATCACGATGAAGCTTTAAGGAGTTGCCATGAAACGACTATTACTGCTGACAGCACTGATAACCCTGGCCACCTTCTCCCTGGCGGATGCCCGCGTCAAAGTCAAGGGACGCGGAGACAAAATGAACTTTGATTTTGATAGCGTTGATGCCAGTCACAGGCCGTCAATGGAGCTTATGACTAGAAAGTGCAGCAAATGCCATACGATGGAGCGCACCGTCATTGCTATCCAAACCGGTCGCGCCCCGATTACCGGCCAGCCGTTCGACCGACAGGCCATCAAGGCCTACGGGATCAAAATGCTGCGAAAACCAAATTCGGATATGAACAAGCGGGAAATCAGAGAAGTTGTTATTTTGCTAAACTACCTGCTTGAAGAAAATAGCAAATAATCTCTTTAATTGGCATTTATGACAAAGAGCAACCAGCTGGGCGGGTTGCTCTTTGCTTAGGTATATAAAGTTGTTTTATTGAATATATTTCGGTTAAAAAAAAGCACCCGCAGCAAAAGCTGTAGGTGCTTGTTAATTACTGGTCGGTGAGACTGGAATCGAACCAGCGACCCCCTGCTCCCAAGTTAAATATCCTAGCCATTTCAGGCACTTTCAAACCTCCCCAAATTAACCCACAAATCAACCTAAAACACCTTGATTGTAAAGCATATTTACTATATTGTTGTTTCGTGTTGTTTCACTTGATAGCACAGCAATCCAGACACTCCGAGTCACTTTTAAAGTCACTTTCAAAACAGAAGTGACCTCACTATGAAGGGAATCCGCCATGAAACTCACTGACAAGACCGTAAGCGCGTTAAAGCCGAAAGAAGCCAAGTATTTCATTCACGGTGACATGAGCAATGACAGACATGGTTTTGCAATCTGCGTTTACCCGGCAAGCGTGAAACATCCGGCGGGAACTAAGTCATGGTTTTTTATTTATCGATGGGAGAGCAAGCGCTGTTTTATGCCGTTGGGTAAATATCCGACAATGACACTCAAAAAGGCTTCAGAAGAGTTTGAAAAACAATGGTCAATATTTGCGAGTGGCAAGAACCCGGCGACCGTTAAAGAAGATGAGCAGGCCGCAATAGAAGCAGCGCCGACCGTTAAGACGCTGGCAACGGATTACATTGAGAAATATGCAATGGTGAATAAAAAAAGCTGGAAGGAAGATAAACGGATTCTTGAAAAGGAAATACTTGGAATGGAGGCCGAAGGGCAACGGCAACCCGGGGCTGTTGACTGGAGCAAACGCAAGGCCGCCGATATTACAAAGAGAGACATTATCATTCTACTTGATAAGATCGTTGACCGGGGAGCGCCCGGCACGGCAAACAACACATTTAAAATAGTCCGGACTATGTTTAACTGGGCTTGCAAAAAAAGCATACTTGAAACGTCACCATGCGACCGGGTAGAAATGCCCGCCCCGCTTGTGGTTAAAGACCGGGTACTTGATGCCGCCGAAATAAAAACACTCTGGAACTCACTTAATGACAAGACCGTTTCAATGATTCCCGAAGTACGGCACATGCTTAAATTGATTCTGATTACAGCACAAAGGCCCGGCGAAGTTTCCGGACTTCATACCCGCGAAATTGACGGGGAATGGTGGAATATACCGGCGGAACGCTCCAAGAACGGGAAAGCACATAGAGTCTATCTAACAGGGCTTGCACGGGGAATCATAGCCGAAGCTATACAACGGGTTAAGCTTATCAGAGAGATACCGGCAGAGCAGGAATACAGCGGCTATATATTCCCATGCCCGCACCGTGCAAAGAAAAAACCTATTGAGCGCCACGCATTGAGCCGGGCATTGAAACGCAACGAGGATCCAGACGGCGCGACCACGTTAGGAATTGTCACATGGACACCGCACGACCTGAGACGGACGGCAGCAACACAAATGTCAGAGCTACGGTTTATGGATGAAATTATTGATACCATTTTGAACCACACAAAACAGGGCATTATCGCCACCTACAACCGCAACAAGTACGATGCCGAAAAGCAGCAGGCGCTTGAAGCATGGGAACGTAAGATAAACAGCCTTATCACCAATACGGAAAGCAACGTTATCCCTATGAAGCGCAATGCAGCGTAAATGAAAATCAGATTTTTAAACAATGCCGATGAAGTAGTGAAGCTCGGCATCCAGAACTGTTATTCAAGACACGTCAGTTTTGATGAACATGGTGTTACAAATGCCATGTTAATTCAGTCTCTAAATATTATCCTTTCGGGAAAATCTGCAATTGCAGCATTTATGGGGGTTAGCACAAAAACGCTTACAAGGTGGTTTGTTTTATATCCCGATTTACCAATCACGCGGAATGGATATAGGTACTTATCTTCATCTAATGATTTACTTTGGTGGTATATGAAAAAGGACATTGAAAAGTTTTATCACAGGCCGAAACAAAAATCTAAAAGGCTTAATAATGCTGCTCACCGACTAGCATCTATAACATTAGAAAAAGCTTCTGCTCTTTTGGATTTGATACGCACAGTCCATCCTAAATAACTGCATATTGTCCCATTGTTTTACTTCACTATTGCTACAATACTCCGGTATTACTAGAGAAACTCGCTTTTTGGAGTTGCAACTCTCAACTTTCATAATATTTATCCAGCAGGACTAATAAATTCATATATTCAGCTGTTTGTGTATATACCGACTACCTAGCTATGGTGGTTTTACACTTACAGTTAACTCAGTTATGTTTCATTCACGTTCAATCAATGAAAGTGAGGTGAAACAAATGGCAATCACTCCCAGCAACAAACCAATCCGCAACAACAGGCCCGTTACAATCCCCGACAACATGGATCAAATCATCAGACCCCGAGTAATGGCGGCACTTACAGGCCGCAGCTTAACTTCTCTCTGGCGTGACGAAAAGGCCGGTCTTATCCCAAAGCGTTTACGGATTGGCGCACAAGCGACCGGATGGACAAAATCACAGTATGAAGCATGGCTTGCTTCCAGACAAACAGCATAAACAAGCAACAACAAAAGGAGGTATTGACCATGACCACCATCACCATTACAGACCGCAACGAAGCAAAATATCATATTGCTTTGGGATTGGCGGGTACTCCGTCCCCCCGCGATACCCACACGCTTGATTTTGTATTTGAGGCAACGGAAGAACTGTTCGAGGCACGTCGTGCCTATTCTCTTAATGCTCCGGTTCCGGTTCTATCGTTTATTGCCGCTAGTCGTTCAATCGATAAGGCAATATATGAACACAGGCAGCAGCAAGGGGGTAAGTCATGAATAATCTGGTATGCATTCAACATCGTGAAGCTGTTACCACTAGTTTAATTGTAGGAGATGTTTTTCACAAACAACACAAAAGCGTATTACGGAAAATTGATAATTTGTTGTCAGAATTACCAGAAAATGACCGGCGCAATTTTGCGCCCGTTACCCACGTCGACGCCAAAGGCGAAATACGGCCAATGTACGAAATGACGCGCGACGGTTTCAGTCTATTGGCAATGAGTTTCACCGGAAAGAAGGCTTTAGAGTTCAAGTTGAAGTTTCTGGATGCCTTCAACCAGATGGAAAAGGCATTGCGTCAAAGGGAGAACCTATCCTGGCAGCAACAGCGGTCAAACAACAAAATCGCACGTCATTGCGAGACAGACACAATCGCCCGTTTTGTTGAATATGCAACAGCTCAGGGCAGTAAGCATGCAAATTTGTACTATGTAAACTTGACGAAGGCAACAAATCACGCCCTTGGCCTGGCGAAACTCGCAGAAACTCAATCCCTAAGAGACACCATGAATGCTATCCAGCTTTCTTTCATGGCATCTGCAGAACATATAATTCGCCTGGCGTTAGAAGAAGGTATGTCTGCAGGTTTGCATTATAAGGCTGTGTACGAGATAACCCGTAACAAGATACTTGCTTTTGCTGGATCATTACCAAGTCAGCGCCATATTCCTGCTTAGGGGGTGATAATGTCACGGAAGAGGCAACTACCCCATGGGCGCAGCAAGATTACTGCAAACGAGCAAGGAAAAGGATTCGGGCAAATATCCCGCGTCATGATTGAAAGTGAATCTTACCGGGCTATTAAGACGGTTTCAGCAGCTAAAGCCCTTGCTGTATTCATTGTTAAATTCGGGCACGCTGAAGCGACTACCGGACGCCCTGAATGTGGATTTTCGTATACTGAAGCACAAAAACTGCATGGAATACCGCGCAAATCATTTTCTCGTGGGCTTCAAGAGCTTCACTCTCTTGGTCTTATTGATGCGATCACAAAAGGTGGGGAGTGGAAACGGAATCAATGGACTTCCACAATTTACCGAAAGTCAGAACGATGGCGGAAGTATGGAACACCTGATTATGTTGCAGTCCCATGGGTAAAGTCTGAACCAACAGCCACAACCGTATGAAAATTATCATCAAGGGTCAATCTGACACCGGACGCGGTGTCAATCTGACACCGAGAGCCGCTTATTTACCACCATATTTACCCACTTCCGGTGTCAATCTGACACCGAGAAGGGGCTGTTTGGTTTGTTTCTCCGGTGTCAATTTGACTCTCTTTCTATATATAGCCATACCCTCAGCAGAAAACATGGGGGCTGGCAAAGGACAACATCATGCTGACCAATAAACAAAAACTGTTCACGCAAGAATATCTGATTGACCTGAATGCTACTCAGGCCGCTATCAGGTCCGGATATTCGGCAAAAACGGCGGAATGGATCGGCCCGAAGCTGCTCACGAAAAGTCACGTTGCCATGGAAATAAAAAAGGCAGTTGCTGAACGTTCGGAAAAACTGAACTTGAGCGCACAGGACGTTATTCAGTCGATTCTCGAAATCAGAGCAAAGGCCATACAGGGTGAACGGCTTGGTGATGCTCTAAAGGCAAATGAATTGCTAGGCAAGCACCTCAGATTATTTACAGACAAGACTGAGATCACAGACAGTGAAGGCAGACCCATTAATCTGATTGTTAATTTTGTTGCGCCAAAGCTGATTGGATAGAAAAAACCGGAATCTTTGCAGAATCCGGAACACTATGCAAACAGAGACAAACCCTTCTTTTTTATTACGAGGAACAATGCCCCATGAGAACAGATCGAGTGGATGCTGGAGAGAAACAGAAAATAGCTGCACTTGCCGCCTCAGTGAAAAGCCAAAGAGCTAAGGACTATTACTGAGGAACAATCTGGACGGGGCGACCATATTGATCCATGTGAATTCCAGGACCGTAAGCGTTTGGAGTAATGCCAAGTTCAGATGATTGATTTGAATTTATTCTTATGCGTAAGGCTCGATCAATTAAACCGCCGCTTTCTTCCTGCATGTTTTCAGGCAAGGGCGTAACGCTGGTAAGCAGGTTATCTTTGAAGCCGATAGCATAGAGATTCTTATCACGTCCAAAAGCGTGATCGTGGATATTATAAATCAATTGTTGTACCCCATCATGCATGGTGGCACTTACGGGCTTACCTAGACGCTCAATTACCTCTTGTTTGGTCATGGATTGAGTCAAATCTGTAGTATTTACACGGTCAACACAGCCGGTGAGTGTTACAGAGCAAAAAACAGCCAATATAATCTTCTTCATGATTCCTCCGATCTTCATTCTGCACAAGCTTCAGGATACCACCGGATGAGTAAAAAGCAAGAATTTGCTAATAAACACAGGCTATTTAAAATTGTTTGCGTCAGAAAAGGTCTAATAGAAATATCACGTACCGTCCAATGCTACCCCCCCCCAACAGAATATTTTTGGCTGGTTAATTAACCAAATTGACAAATACGCAACGGTAAACAAATGGAGAAACTCACTATGAAGAAAATCATTGATGATGAATTGCTGAAGTTGTCGGAAAGTGGAACACCACAAAAGGAAATTGCAGCGCATTTTAAAGTATCGGAAGCCGCCATATCCAAACGCCTGAAACGATTACGCCAGATTGCCACACGTCCAGAAATACTTGATAAATTGACCGCCAAAGAAGAACGCTTTGTTATGGAGATTGTAGAAGGTAAAAGTCAGACACAAGCCGCAATTGTTGCTTTCGATGTTAGCAGTCTGGATAGCGCCAAAAGTATTGGATGCCGCTTGATGAAAGATGGTGACATTCAGGAAGCTATTACTGCCGTAATGGAGACAGAAGGACTTACCCGACGTTATCTCATCCGGAAGCTGAAAAACCATGTAGACGCGACTGATCCGAATGTAAGCATACGCGCTGTTGATCTGGGGCTTAAATTGCACGACGTTTATCCAGCGTCTAAAACCAAGAATATGAATATCAACGCCGAAGTAACATCTGCAGATGTGTCCAGGTGGTTCAATGGGTAACTATGCATACATGTATTAAATCATCGCCCCTAAGAATTAATCTTGGGGGCTTTTTTTTGACAGATTACCTGCTGCCATTAACAGAATATCTGTTAGAAAACAATATGTTACGTAATTTTATTGTTGACAGCTTCTGGAATGAGCGGTATTGAATAAATATGTTTTTCACCAAAAGGAGGGAATGAAGATGACGAAATCAGATCTGGTCAAATTGCTGATGGAAATGGAAGATTTAGGGGACGATACACGGGTACTTTGCGAACACATGCCTTTAGCAAAGCCGGTCTTTGTACCTGCTTATGAAGATTGTCAGGGGTACATCTCACTTGAAACCGATTATTAACTATTACCATTATCGAAAGGATATTGTAATTATGGAAACTACCCCGGAAAAGGCCAGAGAGATAATCGAATTGGGAAAGCAACTCCGGTTAAAATTTTCACTTGAGCAACGTTTTGAAAAGCTTAAATGGGTCAAAAAAGAATACGCCGCAGAAGGTAAGGAGTTTTTGCGGGTGATGGAAGCAATAATTATCGGGGATGACGCCCCATTGAGCTTTGAACTTACAGCAATGTCAACCTATTCAGCAGCAAATTAACCTGCTTTTGAAAATACCACGCACCCAAAAACACATAGTAGCTTTATATTCCTGAATGAATGATAAAGGGGGGGTGGGGGTATCGAAGAACTGTTTGCAATCAATGTGGCGCTATTAAATAAAAGATCCGGGAACCCATGACAGTGTACCCGGTTCTTTTATTCCGTTTGTACAACAAGAACAAGGCCGTTCCCCTTCAGGAGTGCGGCCTTGTGCCGTTCAGGGGTAAGGGACAGCATAGCTAAGATGGAAAACGACGCCTAGGGCGAATTTGAGTTTTGATATTTTGCGAGTGTAATTTTATTCAGATTTCAGACAAGATTCTGCAACATTTTTATATGATTCTGCAGAATTATCCCAAACTGGAGCTAACATAGATAATGTTACATAGATTTCTATTTTTCTGCACAAAGGAAACGTCATTAGAAATGAATCAACTTCCCGTGCATAATAATCACCATTTTTATTTATATTTTTATCTGCAGCAAATGTGCTACCAAAAAAAACCATAGGATTACTCTTGAGCACTGAAATTGATTCGTTAAATCCATTTATATTCTTTTTTATAACAAGACCATTTTCACGATATGATTCTAAAAAACTTATTGTAGATTTCATGGCATTGCCATTTCCGTAGAGCTTTCCAGCTCTATAGCCTGAAATAAATGACATGACTATTACACCTTTGAAATTCGTTGGTAGTTCTTGCCATCCATAACCATCTACACCTTCCGCATAGGTATAATTTGGATAAAATGGAAGAGTTAAAAGCAATATAATTACAAAGCACAATTTATACATAATGCACCCTCCAAGACTTTACTTTAATCAACTTTAACAGTCTTTTCTCGTTCTGCAATAAAAAAACCGGGACCCCATAGCATGGAACCCGGTTTTTCTGTTTTTAAACACTCCAAGTCACTTTTGAGGTCACTTTTGAAAAAAGACGCAAAAAAGGGATTACAGAATAATCTGTAATCCCTTTGAATTTGCTGGTCGGTGAGACTGGAATCGAACCAGCGACCCCCTGCTCCCAAGGCAGGTGCGCTACCAGGCTGCGCTACTCACCGACGAAAGACAAGTTTTATAGCACACGGAAATCTGCTTTGGCAAGACTTTATTTACCTGCCTGACATTTCTTTTTCAACGGACTCACGCCACTCACTAACCATGCCTTCATAATTCAGGTTATAGTCCTTTAGCGACTGGGTAATAGCCTGATCTATGCTGACTCCGCCACCCAGTGCGGCAAGAATCTGGGTCACTCTATGCCAGCCGTAGTTAGTCACCATGTAGTTAACCAGAGCGTAACTCTGCTGATAGGCCAAGGCGGCGTCAGCAGTTGAAAGAGAGCTGAAACTGCTCTCCAGCCTCCTGAAATCGCTGAATGTTTTTCGACGGGCTGCTTTACCGAATTCGGGCATAGGACGATTATACTGCATGCGGCCAAACATCTCGGCAATTCCCTCGTTCAGCCAGAGTGGACAGTTACCGCGAGTAAGGTCGAAAATAACCACATGGGCATATTCATGGAACAGAACGCCCCTTATGGCTGGTGTGACCTCATTCAGGGCACCAAAGGGAAGCCTGATCTTGCCATCGTAATAACCGCCAGCCCAATCGGGAGAGTCAGTAACTGTTTTGAAATCATCCCGCTTGTAGATGCCGACCGGCACTCGAGCCTCGGGGAAATGCCCAAGCTCGGCGCCAACCAGATTGGCAGCGTTTTCCAGTACTTCAAGGATTGCCATTGCAAAGCCGTTTTCGACACCTTGGTCATAGGAAAGGTCGAAGCGCGAGCTGTGACCACGGTCCATTCCGGATTCAACTGCTGTCTCCTTGCGGGTTTTGGCAAGCAGATCAACAATCTCCTTGCGGCCGGGAGAAAGCTTCAGGGACGCTTCCCATAACTCCGTAGCCAGCGTGCGGTTTTCGGTCTCATACTCAACAAGTCCAAGATAATAGAGCACTTCCACCGAATCTTCTTTTAGAGCGCGAGCACGCGTTAATTCATACCGTGCTACATCGTATTTTTTCAGATGGTAATTGCTTATGCCGCGCAAGAGTACATAAGTTGGTTCTTCCGGATACAATTCCATCGCTTTTACAAAGTTTTCGTCGGCCTGTTCATATTTTTTCTGCTTGTAAAAATTATGGCCGTAAGCAGCGTAAGCTTCGGCCAGATTGCGCTTGAAGGTTTCATTAAGCGGATAAAAGAGGTAAGCCCGGCGCAGATTTTCGATGCCTTTCTCGTATTCACCGCGCAGCATCAATTCACGGCCATAACCACTATGGATGACCGGATCATTGTCGATAGGCTCGGCATACACTGCCACCGCATAAAAGCAGACAAAGGCCAGCAACAGGGTCAGATACCTGCGCATCCTGTTAACCGCCCCAGCCTGGCACATTAGCAAACTGCAGCCGCAAACGTTCATCGGGATTTTGAAGATAGAATTCTTCTTCGGAAAAAGAAAAGTGATAGTTGTTCAGATATGAGAGCAGGATTGCTGCTGCATTATTCAGTCTTTGCATGGCTTCGGAAGAGTGTTCTCCCTGCAAGTCGGGGTGGCAGCTTTTGATCAGATCACGATGTCGTCGCTTGACTTGGGCCAGTGTCAACGTATCTCTTTCGGACCAGCCAAAAACGGCCAGAGCCCCTTTCAGTTCTTCAAATGTCACGACTGCGCTAGAAAGACACGAATTGAAGCGGCGATTCCAGCGGTATCAAGTCCCAGCATGGCACGTAGTTCATCCTGTTCTGCCTGTGGAATGTAACTGTCAGGATATCCAAGCCGCAGTACCCGCACGCCAGACAAGCCATGCTCCTCAAGCAGTTCCAGAACGGCAGTTCCAAAACCACCCTGCAGCACATTTTCTTCAACTGTTATCAGGCAGCCGTGTTTCTTTGCCAGTTCCAGAATCAGCTCAACATCCAGAGGTTTGACGAAACGTGCATTTACGACCGCCAAAGATACGCCGACTTCGGTTTCCAACGACTGGGCTGCTTCTAACGCCGGGCGAACCATAGTACCCAGAGCCAGCACTGCCGCTTGTGAACCCTGACGTAACAGTTCGGAACGGCCAATCTGGATCTGTGTCAGTTTTTGGTCCAGTGGCACGCCATAACCGTTGCCGCGCGGGTAGCGTACAGCGACCGGACCTCCAAGATTGATGGAGGTTGCCAGCATGTGCTGTAGTTCGTTTTCATCTTTGGGAGCCATCAACGTAATATTGGGCAGATGTCGCAGGTAAGATATATCAAAAGCACCGTGATGGGTCGGTCCGTCGCTGCCGACTACGCCGCCACGATCAAGCGCAAACGTAACCGGAAGGTTTTGCAGGCAGACGTCATGGAATACCTGGTCATAAGCACGTTGCAGAAAACTTGAGTAAACAGCGAATACCGGTCGATAACCTTCGGCGGCCAAACCGGCGGCAAATGTGACGGCGTGTTGTTCGGCAATCCCCACGTCAAAGAAACGCTCCGGAAAATCTTTGGCAAATCCGCTCAACCCTGTACCGTCCGGCATTGCGGCAGTAATGGCAGCAATACGCTCATCTTCGGCTGCCAGCTTACAAAGCGCCGAGCCGAATACGGCCGTGTAGGAGGCTGCGCCCCCCTTCCCCTTCAGGACTTTACCGCTTTTTATATCAAATGGCCCGACCCCGTGAAACAGCGACGGGTTATCCTCGGCCGGTTGATACCCTTTCCCTTTTTTTGTCAGGACATGAATCAGTACCGCGTCGTCAAACCTCTTCACGTTTTCAAGAGTTTCAATCAGATTGGGGAGATCATGGCCGTCAATCGGGCCGATGTAGTCAAAACCGAAAGCTTCGAATAACATGCCGGGCGTCAGAAAACCTTTGAAGGATTCTTCCAGTTTGCGAGCCACCTGCAAAACACTATTGCCCATATCCAGGCGTTTCAGAAAGGACTCCGTATTCTTTTTAAAACGCAGGACGAATTCACTGGAAGCCGTGCGAGAAAGAAAATTGGAAATGGCGCCAACGTTCTCGGCAATCGACATTTCATTGTCATTCAGAATGACGATCAAATCCTTGTTCAAATGCCCGGCGTGGTTGATTCCTTCGTAGGCAACTCCGCCTGTCATCGAACCATCACCGATTACCGCTATGACCTTGTTGTTGCGACCGGCCAGGTCGCGAGCCGCCGCAAAGCCGGTGGCAGCCGATATCGAAGTGGAAGAATGGCCGGCATCAAAGGAGTCGTGGGATGATTCATGCCGCTTGGGAAATCCGCTGATGCCGTTTGCCGTGCGCAAAGTGCTGAAACTGTCACGGCGACCGGTCAGTATTTTATGGGCATAAGCCTGGTGCCCCACATCCCAGATGATCTTGTCGGCTGGAGTCTGAAACACACGATGCATTGCAATTGTCAGCTCAACCACGCCCAGACCGGGTGCCAAATGACCGCCGTTCTTCGAGCAGGTTGCAATGATCAGCTGACGCAACTCCTCCGCAACTTCCGTAAGCTGGTAAGCGGGAAGTTGCCTAAGATCGTCTGGTGAATTTATGGTTTCAAGTATGGACATGAAAAAACCTTTTCCTTCAATATGCATCAACGGATCGCAATAATTACAGCGGAGTTGATCGTTCTGTCATTTAGTTTGTTTCTGCCTTAGTTTTTGCGCTTCACAATGTAAGCGGCGATTTCACGCAAAGGATCGGCCTCGCCTGCAAAAACATCCAACGCCCGCATGGCCTCATCCATCATGGCCTGAGCCTCCACCTTGGCCGCAGCCAACCCCATCACAGCCGGATAGGTTGCCTTGCCGCGAGCCACATCACTGCCGGCGTCCTTGCCGATCTCTTCAGTTGTACCCTCAATATCCAGGATGTCATCGGCAATCTGGAAAGCCAGTCCGGCAGCTTCGCCGTAGCGGGTAATGGCGGCCAGCTTCTGTTCATCCGCACCACCCAGAAGAGCCCCGGCCACTACAGAAGCTTTGATCAGGGCACCGGTTTTGTGGGTATGGATATACTGTACCGTCGGCAGATCGATATCCGTCTTCCCCTCGCTCTCCATATCAACCACCTGACCTCCAACCATGCCGCAGGAACCGGCACAATTGGCGATTTCATGAATCACAGCCAATCGTGCAACCGGATCGCAACCGGCTGCGAATGCCGGATTGCTGATCAGCCTGAAGGCCTCGGTCAACAGCGCATCACCGGCCAGAATGGCGATAGCTTCGCCGAATACTTTGTGGTTGGTAGGGTTGCCACGACGAAAGTCATCATCATCCATGGCCGGCAGATCATCGTGAATCAATGAATAAGTGTGGATCATCTCCATGGCACAAGCCGCCGGAATGGCACGTTCGGTGTCGCCTCCCACCGCCTGGCAGGCGGCCAGCATCAGAATCGGTCGCACCCGCTTGCCACCGGCAAAAATTGAGTAGCGCATCGACTTATGCAGACTGTGGGGCAGTATGGCTTCTTTTGGTAAAAAATGGTCCAGCGCCGCATCTACACGGGCACATTGCTCTTTAAGATATGATTTAAGATCCATCAACGATTACCTTTCAGTTTTCTTCGGATTCAAACGGCTCACGCTTCAGGGAACCGTCTTTTTGTTTAAGCAGGATATCGACCCGTCGTTCCGCCTCATCCAGCTTGGCAGAGCAGAAAGCAGAATGTTTCACCCCTTCTTCGAAAGCCTTAAGCGAATCTTCAAGGGATAACGAGCCTCCCTCCAACCGCTTGACAATATCTTCCAGCTTCTTCAGTGATGTTTCAAATTTATCAGTTGCCATAATATCCAGACCCTCAAGAGAGTTTATTATACAGATATGCCGTTTGGCGTCAAGTTTTGGCAGTTTCCAGGGACTCTATCCGGCAATTGGCTCTGCCATGATGCAAAGTCACCAGCAACGAATCCCCGGCACACAACTCGGCTGCATCAGTCACCACCCGTCCGTTGTCTGCCCTGGAGGCTATGGCATAGCCGCGGGCAAGAGTTTTTAGCGGCGACAGCACTTCAAGACGGGCGGCGTTATCCACAAAGCTCTGTTTATCCTGATCAATCCTGCGCTTGATCAGGCTTTCTGCCTGTGCCGAAAGCAGCCCTACCCTCTGCCCTAAAGATTTGATCCGGCCGGCAGGATTGAGATACTGCAAACTGTTTTCCAGATTATTATAATGTTCCTGACGACGCTTGACGCTGTTGGACAGAGCCATATCAAGACGATCGTTCAGGTCATCCATGCGCTGTGCCAGATGCCCCAAAAGGGTTCTCGGATCATGCAGGGCCCGGCGCAAGGCAACCACAGCAGCATCCAGAGTAGCCAGCCGGCTCTCGACCAACCTTGTCAGCTGCCGGGAAAGAGCCTCGACCTTGCCGCGCAACTCATCAGCGGTAGCAATGACCATCTCTGCCGCAGCAGAGGGAGTCGGTGCACGCAGGTCGGCTGCGAAGTCACAGATACTCCAGTCAGTTTCATGACCGACTGCCGATATGATCGGAATTTTTGAGCGATATACGGCGCGCGCCACAACTTCTTCATTAAAAGCCCACAAATCTTCGAGCGAGCCGCCGCCTCGCCCGACTATCAGCACATCCACTTCCGCCATCCGGTTCATATCGTCAATGGCCCTGGCAATCTCCAACGCCGAACCTTCACCCTGCACCCGGACCGGATAAAGCTGCACTTCAAGTGAAGCAAACCGGCGTTTAAGGACATTCAAAATATCATGGATTGCAGCGCCGGTAGGCGAAGTGACGACTCCCACCCTGTGCGGGAAACGAGGCAAGTCGCGCTTGTGTTCCTCGGCAAACAAACCTTCGCCGGCCAGCTTTTCCTTGAGCTGAACAAAAGCGGTCTGCAATGCGCCAACGCCCGCCGGTTCCATATATTCACAAATCAGCTGATACTCGCCGCGCTGGTCGTAAACCGAGATATGGCCCCTGACAATCAGCGCCATTCCGTCAGCCGGACGAAACTTCAGGTTTTTGACGGAACTTTTAAACATGACACAGCGCAACTGGGCCCCGCTGTCCTTGAGGGTAAAGTAGCAATGGCCGGAGGAAGGCAACGAAAGATTGGAAACCTCGCCCTGTACCCAGAGCTGCTCGAAGTTTTCTTCCAGCACGCCGCGCAAGAGAGAGGTCAGACGGCTGACCGTCAGAATTGTTTTTTCGGAGAAGATATCCATCAGATCAGTGTGTTATGTTAATTATGGGCATGGACAACAGGCGTCGCCCCAAATCAATAATCTCCAGACGAACCGCCGCCGTCAAAACCGCCGCCGCCACCTGAGAAGCTGTCGCCACCAAAAGATCCGCCGCCGCCGTAGAAGCCTCCACCGCCCAGGCCGCCGCCGTAAAAGCCACCGCCACCGCCACCGCCTCCACCTAACAGAGATGATACCAGAATACTGAGGATAAAACCTCCCACCAGTCCGGCCCCGGCCAATAGAAGCAGGGTCAGCAGTCCCATGCCTGGAAAAACCGATGCGGCGGCCAGCGGCAGGCCAACAGCTCCGGCGGCGCTGCCCAGAAATCGTGAAAACAACCCCAGGACTGCGGCAGCTACGACAACAACCATAAATATTTTTGGAATCGAGGGAGACTGGTGTGATGAATATTTGCCAGTCGGCCGTCCACCACCCTTGAATTCACCCTTTGTGGCAGCGATAATGGCATCAACGCCCACGCTTATACCCTGGTCGAAGTTATTCGACTTCAGATATGGCCGCATCGTATCCCGGATAATCCTGGAAGCGGTAATATCCGGAAGCACCCCCTGCAGCCCCATGCCGACCTCGATCCGGACCTTGCGCTCGGTCTGGGCCAGGATCAGCAGCACACCGTTGTCCTTCCCTTCCTGACCGAGCTTCCAGGCTTCGACCACCCGGATTGCAAACGATTCTATGTCATCTCCTTCCAGAGATGGCACGGTCAGTATGACAACCTGATTGGAAGTCTCGCGTTCAAAAGAGGCCAGCTTTTGAGTCAGACTCTGCCGGGCCTCCGGCGACAGCAGTCCGGCCAGATCGTTGACCCGCCCTGACAGCTGCGGGACATCAAGCGCCAGCAGCTGGAGAGGCAAGAGAATCAACGATATGAGCAGGACAATTAGTTTCATATTCACTCAGATCAGAACTTCACCTTGGGTGCGACCTTGGCGCCTTCCTCGGCCTTGAAGGCCTCTTTGCGCTGCAGATGCAGCATCAGCGAGTTAGTCAGGGAATTGGGGAAAGTGCGGATGCTGGTGTTAAAAACCTGCACCGACTTGTTATATCGCTCGCGGGCCACATTGATGCGGTTCTCGGTCCCTTCCAGCTGCTTTTGCAGATCCATGAAATTCTGGTTGGCCTTCAGATCCGGGTACTTTTCAACCACCACCATCAGACGCGACAAGGCGCCGGAAAGTTCACCCTGCGCCTGCTGGAACTTGTTCAAGCTGTCAGGGTTATTGAGAACATCCTTGCTGACCTGCATAGAACCGACCTTGGCCCTGGCCTCGGTGACCGCCTTGAGCGTATCGGCTTCATGCTTGGCGTAGCCCTTGACAACTTCGACCAGGTTGGGGATCAGGTCTGCCCGTCTCTGGTAGGAAGATTCGACGTTGCCCCAGGCAGCTATAACAGCTTCTTCATTGGCCTGCATCGTGTTGTAGCCGCAGCCGGACAGCAGGGCCAGCATAGTAACAACTGAAAGTGTGGTCAGAAAACGCTTCATGATTTTTCCTCCTGATTATTTGTTGTGTACTGAGCGAAGTTTAAGAGAGACAATCGTTTCTTCCATAGTAGACCTTCATGCCGGTCAGCAGGATATTGCAGGCCAACGGGATTATATTGGCAACTATCAGCGGCAGGTCGCTTATAAGGATACCGTAAATCATCCAAAGAGCAACACCCACTGACAACAGAATCGGCTGCCAGATTGAGATATCACGGACATGGCGGGTTTTCAGGGTTTTGACAACCTGGGGAATGGCCGCCAGACTGGTGAGCGTACCAGCCACAAAGCCGATGGTGGCAGGGGTCACGATCTTTTCCTTCCGTCAAAACCGGAACTGGCCCAGTCGATCTGGGTCAGCATGCCGCGCAGAACGGTTACTTCACGACTGTCCAGATCTGCCCTGAAAAATATCCGTCGCAGCGAACGCATGATATGATCCGGGTTCTGCTCATTCAGAAAACCGATTTTGTCCAGGCTGGAACGCAAATGAGTAAAAAGCGTTTCCATCTCCCTGGAATCAGCCAGATCTAACGGTCGCCCGCCACCTGGGGATTCTCCGGCCTTGCCCAATTCATAACAGAACAGGAGGACCGACTGGGCCAGATTCAGCGAACCGTATTCGGGCGAAGTCGGAATGGTGGCATGCCAGCGGCAAAGTGAAAGTTCCTCCGTCGTCAGTCCATTGTCTTCGCGTCCGAAAACCAGCGCCGCCCTGCAATCGGCGGTCGCCGACTCCCTGAAGCGGGCAGCCACCTCCGGTGGATCCAGAATTTCCTGGCGATACTTGCCATGCCGACGGGTGGTACCGACCGACAGGGTGCAATCAGCCAGAGCCGAAGTCAGGTCGGGATAGATCTGAGCCGCCTCAAGAACATCCTTGGCGGCAACCGCAAATTTGAGAGCTTCGGGGTGAAAACGATCGCACCCCTTTACAATGCGCAGTTGCGTAAAGCCCATGTTTTTCATTGCCCGGCAGGCCATGCCGATATTTCCGGGTGATTGAGGTTCTACTAGAACAATGCAGATATCGGTGTTCAAGATGTTATCCTTCGTGAGTCGCGGATTGCACGTATGCGGGCCAGACGGTCCCTGACCGGTTTTTTGAGTTTCCAGACGTGATAAACGTGTACGCACCAGATCGATGCGATGATGCCAAGCAACCCCAGCGCCAGATAGTGCTCGTAGTTGCTGACATTATCCAGCAGGAGCGAGGCGCTTTTGCCGAACAGATACCCCCCCAGAGCAAACACCAGAGCCCAGGAAAGTGCGCTGACCAGATTTATCCAGAGAAAAGTGCGGGGAGTAAGCTTGGTGATACCCAGGATTATGGGTAGTACGATTCTGAAACCATAGGTGTATCGGGAGATAAATGCCACAAAAACGCCATATTTTTCAATCAACCTCAATGCTTCTCTAAATTTGCGTGCGATCGAGTGAAAGCGTTTGAGCAGCTCCCTCCCCTTCCAGCGACCCAGATAAAAATAGCACTGGTCGCCAAGAAACGATCCAGCCCAAGCGGTCAAAACCACGCCGATAATATCCAGATATCCCTGAAAAGCCAAAAATCCTGCCATCAGCAGGATTGCTTCCCCCTCCAGAAAAGTCCCCAAAAAGAGAACCCAGTACCCGTGAAGTTCCAGGTATTCCTTGAGGATCTGATGAAATTGCACGATCAACTCCCGGAGCCGGTTATTTTAGGGTGCCAGTCTACCGGTAATTTCTGACTTCATCAATTCGATCATCTCGTCAATACGGGCATGGCTGTCAACCTCCCTGGCATCGGACGCTACCTGTGAAAGGAAATTGGCCATTTTGCCACTATCCAGCAAAAGAGAAGAGCCTCCCCCATCCTTTAAGCGCCTTTCTACGATTTCACGCCCGGCTTTCGACAGATACGCACTCCCCAACTCAAGCAGATCATCCACCAGTTCAGCCAATATGCCATCGTCCGGCGCCACTCCGGCAGCTTCCATGGGCAGCCGTTCTTTCCGGCGCAACGAAGTACTTCGAAGCTGTGCAGCTTCCCATAGTTTGTGAATATTAACCATTTGAAGCAGATCATAGTTTAGCAGTTCTTCCATCGGCTTGGTTGTGCAGACATCGATTTTAGCACCGGGAAGAGCCGCAACTTTCCGTGATTCATCGGGCAGTGACTCTATGGAAAGAGCGCCATCATGATAAAAGCCGATTGGCAAACCGTTCTTGTAGAACATCATAGCATAGCGTTCCGGAGTATAAAAGTGTACTACTCCATTGAGTTCTTGAGCTTTCAGGCGAGCCAGAATCCCCTTGATGTCCACCTGGCGCACATCGTCCCCCTTGAACAGTCTCACCCCGACCACCAGCGCGTGCGCACACATGGCAAGATCCGAAGTCATACGATATACGTTGATCTCGCCGCCGGCGCTGAACACCTTGTCAAACAGGTACACAATGGCTTCAAAGCCGGTTTTTTCCCGGCCAGGTTCACTGCTGACAGCGCATAGAAGCTTTCCACTGGAAAAGATGCAATAAGCTTCAAAGCCGGAAACAGAATAATTCAGGTACCCGGTAAAACCGCCTTTGCTAAGCTTTTCTAGTACGTCTGGAATGACAATTTTCGTGACAGATATTTTTTCGTAGAGAGGGTTAGCTTTTGGCAGGAAATGCATTTCCTCAGCCTCCGGTGTAATTGCGTGTAACTGCTGCAGGTTGGACTAGATAAACCAACCGAAAGCCGATTATTAAAACTGAAATACCGTAAAGTATTTTGGCAATCATGTCAAAGCAAAATGGAACAATGCAACATGCCAATTATACTAGCATTACGGGCATTATAAGCTTGACAAGCACCACCCGTTAAAGTAGCTTTTGACGGGTTTAGCCGTTTGTATCTGATTACTTCTAACAGGCTGTTTTCCAAACGAGAGTCTCTATGGCTGTAAGTTCTAAAAAAGACAAACTTGTTGAAGAAGCCCAGAAGCACGTACTGCGCGGTCAACTTGACAAAGCCGTCAAGCTCTACGAGCAGATTATGGCTATGGACCCATCTTCGGTAAATCTGAGGCAAAAACTCGCCGAACTTCTGGTCAAGAGCGGCCGGATGGATGACGCCCGCATCGAGTTTGAAACCATTGGCAAGTACTTTTCCAAGAACGGATTTTTCCTCAAAGCCATCGCAGTTTACAAACAACTTCAAAAGCTCTTCCCGGCTGATTTTCTGATATCACTCACCTTGGCCGAACTAAACGAGAAACATGGCCTGACAACCAATGCCCTTTCGGAATACAAACTGGTTTTCGATTATTACGAGCGATCAGGCAATAATGCCGAAGCTCTCAAGATACTCGACAGGATGCAGACCATTGACCCGGGCAATGTTCCGATAAAGATCAAGCTAGCCGAGGACTACTTTAAAAACGACAAAAAGAAGGACGCTTACGCCCTGTTCTGCAAGGCGGCCGCTATCCTGCTGGAGCGCAGCGACACCGCAACTGCCGGCAAACTCAACACTCGCGTACAGCAGCTTTTTCCCGAAAAAACGGATTTTTTACTGGAAATTTTTACCGAACAGATTGCCAGCGGCAATGCGGCAAACGCCGTAAACGGACTGCAGGGGTGTCTGCGAACCAATCCAAACGACAAACGTGCTTGGGATTTGATCGTTGAAGCCTACAAAAAGCTGGACCAACCGCATAAAGTCCGGGTTGCATACCAACATTACCTAAAGTTTTTCCCTAATGACCCGGCTCCTCTGATCGGCACAATTCACTGCCAGATCGAGGACGGCAACATACCGACTTCACTTGAACTGCTTGACCGCTACGAAACGCTTTTGCTGTCAGCAGGTTGTCTGACCGAGTTGGAGATGCTGTACCAGTCTCTTAGCAAAATTGATCCGATAAATGTCAAAATAATAGAAGGAATGACCAGAGTAGCCAAAGCGGGCAACAAGGAGAGCGATGTTGCCGCACTGACCTCCAAGCTGGAATTACTGCAGGATGTTGCCGGGGAAAACCGGAAAAACACGGACGCACTCGAACCGCCCCCCGCTTTAGCCAATACGATCGAAGGTTTTTTTTCCAATGAACCTGCAGCCCCTTCATTTGCCACTATTGATGATGAAATCAACCAAACGGCCGAGTTCGAAGTTGAATTGTTCAACGAAACACTCTCCGAACCGGAAAGTTTTGGAGCTGATCTAAATCCATTATCTGAAGATGACATCGAAATTGAAATAGAACTAGATATTGACGAAGATTCCGACCTCAACCAACCTGCAGCAATAACCACCCATGAAACGGTCACTGACAGCTGGCTGGACTCTGTGGGGGGGCTGTTCGATAACATTGAAACGTCTCCCAGCGGTGTGCGCTTTGGGAGCGAAGTGGAAAACTCGGATGCCCAGTCCCATTTTGATCTGGGAATGGCCTTCAAAGAGATGGGATTGTACGACGAGGCGATCAACGAGTTTCGTCGGGCCTCTGCGGATAATTCTCGGCGGGTAGGATGCTTGATCATGCAGGGTGCCTGCCTGCGCGAAAGAGGCGAATATGACACCGCCGTCAACATGCTGAAGACGTTGTTAAACCCGGGCTTGAGCCAGGAGGATTCCATCTCCGTCAAGTATGAGCTTGCCCTGGCGTATGAATCCACCGGTCAAACGGGTCAAGCCACACTGCTGCTAAACGAAATAGTTGCCGACAACCCCGGGTTCCGGGATGTCAGTTCGCGCCTGGTGGCCGCGAATCTTGAGAGCTCCCTTGATTTTTCCGACGAAGACCTGAAGGACTTTGATTTATAACTGCCTGAGCCTGCCCCGCCCGCAAAAAGTCAGAACTTCACTAATAACCATTCCAATGATTGATATTTTCATTTTGCAGTTCTAAATAACTGCAATGGGGCGGTAATTTTAAGTGGCGCCGTAAAAACGTCGCGACCGTAACTAGCCGGAAGCGGCGGCAGTGGCGCAGCATTATCGATGGATTCCAGCAAGACGCGGTCAGCCTCGGGAGAACCGGTACTTCTGCTGATCTGCCTGCCAACAAGGGTTCCATTGTTCAGAATCGCTACCACCGCGACCCCTTCCTGCCGAACAGGCTCCGCTATCGTCGCAGCCCGTTCCCACCAGATTTTATTGATCCTTTCGACCAGCACCAGGTAATAGTCTCGCACATCTTCACGCAGCGTGGCGCCATCACCCAAGCTGCTTACAAAACCATAAGTCATGCCCAGGCCAAGCGGAGTATTCCCGGCATCGCGGCTGGGTTCTGCTTCCGGCTCCGGATCTGACGTCGCAGCTTCTGATTGCTTTTCAATTTCCGGTTCATGCAGTGACGACGGACGCTCTGACGTTTTCGGCTGTAAATTTTCAGGGCGGGTATTCAACTTGGAAACGGGCAATTCCGGAACAAGATCTCGCATTTCCAGGAAATTTACACCCGAATTACCGGCGGGAGTTGTCCATACGCAGGCGATCAATAGAATCGAAACCAGATGAACTCCAACTGATAACGCCATGCAAAATACAAAGATCGATTTGAGCGGCTTGGAAGCCGTATATCCGTCTGACAATGCTGTCTGTTCTCCCAGCTGATTACTCAATTAATACGTGAAATATGCAGGTGATGTGATATAACACATTCGCGCAAATTCCTACATAGTTTCAATCTGTAAATTACATTACGAATACGAACCACGGAGGGTAGCAAAATGGGAAAGATTGCCTCGGTCATAGCAACAATGGCCATTTCAGCATGTATCTGGTCGTCTGCCCAAGCGGCGGAACTGCTTGACGTAAAGCCGGTTGTATCGGGGAGTGCTGTTTCAATCGAAATTACGGCCGACATTCCAATGACATATACCTATTACAAAGTTCCCGGCCAGGCTCGCGCTGTGATTGACATCGCAGATGCGGATCCCGAAAAAATCGAACCTCTGATTGTAATCAACAAGGGCATGGTATCCAGCATAAGCGTTGACAAAGCCCAGATTGCTGGAATGGTGGTAAGCCGGGTGATATTCAATCTGGTTTCAGCGGCTGATATTGCCGTTACTGCAACTCCTGATCGCAAAACTCTGACGGCAACATTCGGCGGGGCAGAGGTAGCAAAACAAATGGTATCCCAGCCTGATGCGAAGCCGGTTCAAGAAGCCAAAACAACAGTTCCTGCGGCACCTGCAGCACAATCGGAGCAGGCTTCGCCAAAGATCGAAGCCGTGCCCGCCGAACAGGCAACAGCAACCTCCACTGGAGCTAAAGAAGAAGACCCGCTGGAACTGAACGAACCGGCAGCAGCGCCAAGTCCGGCGGCACAGACAGCGGCGGAACCCTCCCCCGCCGTTGCGGAAATCCCCGCACAGGCGGCTCCTGTCAGCTCAAAAAAGCTGGAACCGGTTGTGCCGACATCTGCCACTCCGGCCACATTATCTATTCGGAACATTGAAACCGGAGACGGTTTCATCGATATCCAGGCCACCGGTTCCGTCACCGGCTATAAAATCATTACGCTCACAAAGCCCGGACGGATCGCAATTGACATCCCCGGCGCCAAAAGTCTTTTGAAAGCGAGATCCGTATTGATCAACAAGTTTGGAGTAACCAAAGCGAGAATCGGTATCAATCCGGGTTACATCCGGGTCGTACTTGACTCCGACAAAGCCTTATTCCCAAAACATACCGTTACAAACAACCACGATTCCCTCAGGATCAACTTCAATTAACGTCACAATCTGCTGAAATTTCAGTCCCAAATCAAACGGCCGACAGTACCAAAGAAAATGGTAAGGTCGGCCGTTTGACATTAAAAACTCTGTTAATTGAATATGGCATCAGAGATTAGCTCCCCGCTTGCAATATCAGTTTTCCGTCATAAAGTGTTGCTCGTAAAGATCTTCCAACGCCTGCAAGTGGTGAGATTCCTCCTTATGCAACTGCGCAAACAGCTTCCCCATCGGAGCTCCTGCACAACCATCGGAAACCTTTCCATAAAAATCTACCGCCCCTTTTTCAAGGTGGATGGCATAAATCAGCGCCTCTCGAACCCCTGACTGGGGACCAAGCTCCTGCTTTTTAAATACGTAATCCAGACCCATGGTCGGAATTGTCTGTGAAAGCACATCGCTGCCTTCCATACGACCGTCCAGCAGCGCCTTTTCCAGCTGATGCTTGTGGTTGAGTTCATCCAGAGCGTTGTCACGAAGGAGTTCTTTTGCACCTTTGTTGGTCAGCTGACGAATTGCGGACAGATAAGTGCGAAAACCCTCTTCCTCCATCTTGATTGCCATCTCGACGGCAGCATCAAAGGTATAACAGACTTGGTCACTGCTCATGGTTACGCCTCCTGTTCAATCAACTTGGCTGATATAATAAACACCGGCTCTACCGGAACATCAGAATGCCCATTTTTATTACCGGTCTTGACTTCTCTGATCTTGTCGACCACATCCATGCCATCCAGCACCTGCCCGAATACGCAATATCCGAAACGGTCCTGATGTTTGCCCTGATGGTCAAGAAATGCGTTATCGACAGTGTTGACAAAGAATTGGCTGGTAGCCGAATCAACAACGGCGGTACGAGCCATTGCCAGTGTGCCGCGAGTGTTTTTAAGACCGTTGGCAGCTTCATTCTTGATGGCATACTTGGTTTTTTTCGTTTCCATGTTTTCATTCATCCCGCCGCCCTGGACCATGAAATCCTTGATAACACGGTGAAATATCAAACCGTCATAATAGCTGTCCTTGACGTACGAAAGGAAGTTTTTGACCGTAATAGGCGCCTTTTCCTTGAAAAGCTCGATTTTAATGTTTCCCATGGAAGTTTCCAGCATAACCTGCGGGTTCTGTTCTGACATTCTAAAGCCTCCAATATTTGATTTGTGCGCAACAAAAATCTGTATACAACTCTGCTTATGTACCATAGTACGAGAAAAATTTAAACTTCATTTTCTAGTGGTTGCCAACAGGCCATTGCTGGTCTAAACTGGTCAGACCAAGTCCACAACAAATTTTCCGGAGAGTCCGTATGAAAAATCTGATTTATTTATGCCTGCTGTTCGCAACTGTCACCTATCCAATAACCGGGTCAGCTGCTACGCTTCCAGGCCACTCTGAAACTTCGCAAGACAATGTGTCATCTAACACTTCTTCGACCTGGGCAGAGATCGGTTCACCGGCTCCCCTCTTCACCCTTGATGCGGTGGTCAATCAGGAATTTAAAAAAATCAGCCTGGCCGACTATCGCGGCAAATGGGTGGTGTTGTTCTTCTACCCAGGTGATTTCACATTTGTTTGCCCGACCGAGATCAGGGGTTTCAACAAATCACTGGCCGAGTTCACCAAACTCAACGCGGCAGTGCTGGCCGCGTCGGTAGACAGCAAATATTCACACATGGCGTGGATTAAAAGCGGAGCCCTGGACAAACTCGAATTTCCGCTGCTGTCCGATTTCAGCAAACAGACCGCCAGATCCTATGGGGTGTTGGATGAAGTCCAAAGCAGCGCCCGCAGAGGTCTTTTCATCATAGACCCCAACGGAGTTGTCCAGCATATGCTGATTCATAATGACAAGGTTGGGAGAAGTGTTGAAGAAACCCTGCGTGTATTAAAAGCACTTCAGACGCAGGAGCTCTGTCCGATCAACTGGAAGCCCGGTGACAAGACCATCAAGCATTGAAAGTAACAAACACGGATGAAGCAAAAAAAGGGGCCGCCTCCATGAGACGCGCCCCTTTTTCATTTATCGTCGTCAGGCAGCAAAGCCCGGTTACTGAATCCTTAGCACGATTTTTCCGAAATGCTTGTCCTCTTCCATCATGCGGTGGGCATCGGCCACCTGATCAATCGTGAAAACATTTTCGATGATCGGCACAATACTGCGGTCGGCAAACTTCGGAATGGCTCGTCGGGTAAACTCGGCCACGATCTCCCCTTTTTCGGGAACCGGACGCGAACGGAGCACGCTGCCAATGATCTGCTGACGCTTGACCATCATCAGCGCCAGGTTAAGTTCTGCCTTGATGCCGCTGATGACACCAATAATTACCAGCCGTCCCTTGTAGCCCAGAGAATTCATGTTGGGAGCCAGATACTTGGCGCCAACATGGTCCAGAATCAGATCGACACCTTTCTTGGCGGTATACTCTTTAACAACTTCAGTGAAATCAGGTGTTTCCTGAAAGTTGATCAGAAAATCGGCGCCGAGTTCCTTGACCCGCTCCATTTTGGCCGCCGAGGCGGTTACGATCAGCTTGCTGGCGGGAGTCAGTGCCCGGCACAGCTGGATAGCCGCAGTATTCACGCCACCGCCGCCGCCATGCAGGATAGCGCACTGACCATCCTTGAACTCACCGATCATAAAGACATTCAGGAAAGCGGTAATGTATGATTCACAAACGCAAGCCGCTTCCTCGAAACTCATGCTCTCCGGAATCTTCATCAGATGCGCGGCATAGGCTACGGCAAACTCGGCGTAACCGCCGCCGCCGACCAGTGTCATAACCCGATCGCCGACCTGCCAACCGGTGACGCCAGCACCCAGCTCTTCGATAACTCCGGATACTTCCAGGCCAAGAATGGTGGAATCACCTGGAGGTGGTGGATATTTGCCTTCGCGCTGCACCAGATCCGGGCGGTTGATCGATGTTGCAAACACCTTGACCAAGACCTGCCCCTCAGCCGGAGCCGGTTTTTCCGCCTCACCTATCCTGAGAACCTCCACGCCGCCAAAAGCATCCATCAGAACTGCCTTCATACCATTACCTCCTGATCAAGTTAATATTTTGAAATTCATTTAATACTGCAATTTGCGGGTTTTGAATGTAACGGCTTGATGCTGTTTTGTAAACACAAAATCGTACGCCGCTATCACCTTGATTTACAGCCGCTATTCTGCCATAACAGGCGCATTACATTGGATTTTCAAAGGATCGATATATGAACATCATGGTCACTAACGATGACGGCATTCACGCTCCCGGCATCAGGGCCTTGGCTGCGGCAATGCGGGAACTGGGTCAGGTAACAGTCGTAGCGCCCGACCGCGAGCGCAGCGCAGCCGGGCATTCACTGACACTCCATTCTCCCCTGCGGGTATTTGAACTGCATGAAGGGTGGTATGCCGTTGACGGCACCCCAACCGACTGCGTCAACATGGGCATACACAACCTGTTGCCGAACACGCCTGATCTGGTGGTCTCCGGCATCAACCATGGCCCCAACCTGGGCGACGATGTCACCTACTCAGGAACGGTAGCGGCCGCTATGGAAGCCAACCTGATGGGCATTCCAGCCATAGCCTTCTCTCTGGCAACCTTCAACCACAGCGATAACTTCGGTGATGCGGCCCTGATTGCGCTGCGGGTTGCCAGGCAGGTTATCGCAAACGGCCTGCCGAGCGACACATTCCTGAATGTCAACATACCGGATCGGCCGCTGACGACGATGCTGCCACCCATTATAACGCGCCAGGGAAAGCGGTCATTTGTCGGCAAGATCGTTGACAAGACCGATCCGCGCGGACGCAAATATTTCTGGATCGGCAGTGAAGAACCCAACTTCAATGATGATAACGGCACTGACTTCCACGCCATCAATCGACATCACGTTTCCGTCACCCCGCTTCACCTGGATCTCACCAACCATGAATCGCTGAAACTCCTTTCCAAATGGTCGTTTTGACACAACTGGACATTTCTAAACCCCTCTGTTATAGTTCCGCCCATTTTCGAGGCCAGACATGAACTTTGATATTTCAAGAAAAAAGATGGTGCAGGAACAGATCGTAGCGCGTGGCGTCAGCGACCGGCGAGTGATTGACGCCATGCTGAAAATCCCGCGCCACATCTTTGTCCAGGAAGCATTTGCGATGCAGGCCTACAGTGATTCACCACTTCCAATTGGTGAAAAACAGACTATTTCCCAACCTTACATAGTTGCACTCATGACCGAGCTACTGGCGCTGACCGGCACGGAGAAAGTGTTGGAGATCGGTACCGGCTCCGGCTACCAGACTGCGATCCTGGCCACACTGTCGGATCGGGTCTACTCCGCCGAGCGCATCCGGCCACTGGCACTGCGCGCCCGCAAATGCCTGGACTCGCTCAAACTCTTTAACGTCCAGCTCCGGATAAACGACAACGAGGGGAGTCCGATCGGATGGGAGGAGGCTGCTCCATTTGACGCCATCATCGTTACCGCCGGAGCACCGCAAATCCCCGGAATACTGATTGATCAACTCGCCCCGGGCGGTCGTCTGGTAATACCGGTGGGGAGTGACTCCGAACAACAACTATTAAAGATCACCAAAGATGAGAATGGCGAAATTGAAAGTTCCGTCTCGGTAGCATGCCGATTCGTACCGTTAATAGGCAAACAAGGGTGGCAGAATTAAGAACCTGCTATAAAGGGAGAACATTGTAATCATGCATGATGACAACATTCTGACCAATATCTCCATCAAAAATGATCTTTCTTTAAATTTGCCGGGCATTACTCTGGATGAAATAGAAGAGCCGTTGTTGTTGCCTGAAGATGATTCATCTGCTGACGACAACGCAGAAGTCGAAATCCCTGTGGTTGAACTCGAGCGTTATGACGACGCCATCAAGATTTATCTGCGTGACATCCAGCGCACCCCACTATTAAATGCCGAATCCGAGAGGGAACTTGCCCTTAGAATCGAAAAAGGAGACAAAGCGGCTCGTGATAAAATGATCGAGTCCAATCTGCGACTGGTGGTAAAAATTGCCAAGCGCTATGTGAATCGCGGATTACCATTTCTCGACCTGATCGAAGAAGGCAATCTTGGCTTGATCAAGGCGGTGGAAAAATTCAACCTGGCCAAGGAATGCAGATTTTCCACCTACGCCACCTGGTGGATTCGCCAGGCAATTGAACGCTCACTGATCAACCAATCCCGCACGATCCGCCTGCCGGTTCACGTTTCAGACGACATAAACCGCATGCTGCGCATAACCCGCGCTCTTTCACAGGAACTGCAGCGCGAGCCAACAGTTCATGAAATTGCCGAATCCATGAACGCCAAGCAACCCTATGTCCGCCGACTGATGACTCTGCTGCGCCGGACCTGCTCCATTGAATCGCCCATCGGCGACAACAACGACTATTCATTGATCGACACAATTGAAGACTGTTCCATGCCCGCACCATCCGTGCTTCTGGAAAACATAAATATTTTTGAAATGATATCCGAACATTTTGATTCACTTACCGAAAGCGAGCAGACGATACTCACCCTAAGATTCGGGCTTAATGACAACGAACCGCAAACGCTTGACACAATCGGTCAACTATTCGGAGTAACAAGAGAGCGTATTCGCCAGATCGAAGTAAAATGCCTGGAAAAACTCCGCAAGAGTGCCGCATTACAAGCATAGACAACCAAGCAAATCCAAGGAGAGACATTGATGAACGACTTGAAAGAAATTATTCGCGACATTCCGGACTTCCCCAAAAAAGGCATCATATTCAAGGACATTACAACACTCCTGCAAGACGCCAAATCGTACCAGAAAATGGTGGATCTGATTTCCCATCGCTATATTGGAAAACGCATTGACAAAGTAGTCGGCGTAGAAGCCCGCGGCTTCATAATCGGCTCAGCACTGGCCTATAAATTGGGAGCTGGAATCGTACTGGTCCGCAAACCGGGCAAGCTACCATCCGAAACCTTCAGCAAAACCTACGACCTCGAGTACGGCACTGACACCCTGGAAATCCACAAGGACGCCATCAAACCGGGCGAGCGCATCCTGATTGCCGACGACCTGCTGGCCACCGGCGGCACAATGGAGGCCACAGTTGACATGGTTCAAAGCATGGGTGGGGAAATAGTCGAATGCTGTTTCATGGCAGAACTCGATTTTCTGAATGGCCGCGACCGCCTGCCAAAAGGCAAAGTATTCTCACTGCTGACTTTTTAGGAAAGAGGTTGAACAGTAGCACCATCTCTGCTATACCACTTCAGCATTTCAAACAAGTCCCCGTAGCTCAGCTGGATAGAGCACTTCCCTCCTAAGGAAGGGGCC